>Ga0209712_10003335_pt1 | contig 13035 bp, 13 predicted proteins | sample ArcOceMetagenome_FD_187443 | JGI IMG/M metagenome (GOLD analysis project Ga0209712, IMG submission 187443) | Marine eukaryotic phytoplankton communities from Arctic Ocean - Arctic Ocean - Greenland ARC118M Metagenome (SPAdes) (version 2) | ecosystem: Environmental > Aquatic > Marine > Oceanic...
TGTGGGCGTTTGCCAAAATCCTTACGGATACGTTTCTTTTCGCTATAAGAGTAAACCATGGGTTCCTCAGCCTGCTGATTTATGACCCAACCTGCTGCAAAATGCTTTAAAACGCGTGCTATGGGCTAAAAGCTGCGTTTCAAATGGCGCACTAAGCAACAAACTTCCACAACCCTTTTTCGGGCAGATACACCAGCATACAACAAAATTTAACCAATTATTAGTTAACTTGTTGGATTTTTATGCTTTTTATGGGTATGTCCGATTGGCGCTTTTACGTAATGTAGTCAGGGTTAGAATCTACACACTATACAGCGCAAAAAGGCTGGTGGTTCAAAAAACCACCAGCCTTGCCGTCTCAGGCAATAATCTGACTAAGTCAGATTACTTGATTTCTACTGCTGCACCAGCTTCTTCAAGCTCTTTCTTAAGTGCTTCAGCTTCATCTTTGCTTACGCCTTCTTTGATAGCTTTAGGAGCAGATTCAACTACTTCTTTAGCTTCTTTAAGACCTAGGCCAGTCGCGCCGCGAACTGCTTTGATAACTGCAACTTTGTTAGCGCCGAATGAAGTCATTACAACGTCGAACTCAGTTTGTTCTTCAGCAGCAGCTGCTTCACCAGCAACAGCAGGACCAGCAACAGCAACAGCTGCAGCAGATACGTTGAATTTTTCTTCAGCCGCTTCGATAAGTTCAACCAGTTCCATTACCGGCATTTCAGCGATTGCGTTTAAGATATCTTCTTTAGTTAGAGCCATGTTCTCTAAACTCCTGGGTATAAAATGTTAAAAAAATCAATATGCCAAAAACGCCAATTACTTGGTGTCTTTGACCGCCGCCAATACGCGCACAAACTTGCCAGGAACTTCGTTGATTGTTTGAACGAATTTCCCAACTGGTGCTTTGAAGGTTGCAAGTAGTCTCGCAAGCGCTTCGTCGCGGGTAGGTAGTGCTGCAACTGCGTCCAATTTCTCTGGACCAAGAAGACCGCTACCAATTGAAAGTGCAGTAACTTTAAGCTTATCGTTAGTCTTACCGAAGTCTTTGAAAAGACGTGCCGCACCGCCTGGTGCGTCGATAGAGAAACCATAGATAAGCGGACCAGTTAAGGCGCTGTCTAAGTCTGCAAATTGACTGTCGGCTAGAGCACGTTTTGCAAGAGTATTACGTACAACCTTTAGGTATACGCCTTGCTCACGAGCTTTTACACGTAGTTCAGTCAGTTCACCAACTTCCATCCCACGGTATTCAGCAACGGCTACGGATAGAGCGCGAGACGCAACATCAGAAATTTCTGCTACGATCTCTTTTTTTGCTGCTAAACCTAGTGCCACTGAGTTCACCTCTTTGTATCTGACTTTGTTTGTAGTTACCTACTCACGCCATCAGGGTTCACAGATTGATACCAACCCTCATGGTTGATACCGCTCTACGGTGTTTGTTACCCCAGAGAGTCTGAGTCAAACCACCGTCTGCGCAGGTTGTTGTATTAAGCAGTGTGTTGACTGTGAAAGTTCTCTTACCTCTTTCACCACACCGCACCTGCGGTCTTGGACGGGAGCTGCTTATTAGCACTGCTAACTGTCACAGCTCCAACCCATAACCTTTAAGAGATTTCGATGAGCCTATGCTCAGCGAAATTAAAGACCTACAGAAGCCTTATCAAGAGCAACACCAGCACCCATTGTAGTGCTTAGGCTGATCTTCTTGATATATGTACCTTTAGCAGAAGAAGGCTTAGCTTTCTTCAGTGCTTCAAGTAGCGCTTCAAGGTTTTCTTGAATTTGGTTCGCTTCGAACGCAATCTTACCGATGCTAGCATGGATGATACCGTTCTTATCGTTACGGTAGCGTACCTGACCAGCTTTAGCGTTCTTAACTGCCGTTGCAACGTCAGGCGTTACAGTACCAGTTTTAGGGTTAGGCATAAGGCCACGTGGACCTAGAATTTGACCTAGTTGACCAACAACACGCATTGCGTCTGGGCTAGCAACTACTACGTCAAAGTTCATTTCGCCTTTCTTAACTTGCTCAGCTAGGTCTTCCATACCAACGATGTCCGCACCCGCTTCTTTAGCAGCTTCAGCATTTGCACCTTGAGTGAATACTGCAACGCGAACGTCTTTACCAGTACCGTTAGGTAGTACAGTTGCACCACGAACGTTTTGGTCAGATTTCTTCGCGTCGATACCAAGGTTAACAGATACGTCAACGCTTTCTGCGAACTTAGCTGTTGCTAGTTCTTTAAGAAGCGCTACTGCTTCATTGATTTCGTACTCTTTGCTTGAATCTACTTTTTCGCGGATCAGGCGAGCGCGTTTAGTTAATTTAGCCATTCGATTAGTCCTCTACGTTCAAGCCCATTGAGCGAGCAGAACCCGCGATAGTACGTACCGCTGCATCTAAGTCAGCCGCAGTAAGGTCTGGCTCTTTAGTTTTAGCAATCTCTTCCAACTGAGCGCGAGTAACAGTACCCACTTTCTCAGTGTTAGGACGGCCAGAACCGCTCTTGATGCCAGCTGCTTTCTTAAGCAGGTAAGACGCAGGAGGAGTCTTTGTTTCGAACGTGAAAGAGCGATCTTCGTATACCGTAATTTCTACTGGTACCGGAGCGCCTTTCTCAAGACTTTCTGTTTTCGCGTTGAAAGCCTTACAGAATTCCATGATGTTCACACCGTGCTGACCTAGTGCAGGACCAACCGGTGGACTTGGGTTAGCAGCGCCAGCTGCAACCTGAAGCTTAATAATACCGCTTACTTTTTTAGCCATTTTACATGCTCTCTTGTTTGGGTCTAACGCCTCGCAAATACAGAGATTATTTGCTCAATCGGCTTCCCGTTTCCGTTTAAAAGGGCGCGCATTATATAAGGTGATTAATTACTATGCAAGGGCTATTTAGAATAAAAAACCATCGAAAGGTCAGTATTTTTGCGCTGTCGCCTTTTCATTGGCAATGAGATGCGAAGAGCACTCCCTTCAAGACTAAAATGCTTAAAGTGTTGTTCTTTGATAAGCAACTTTTGGCCTTTACAGGACATTAATCAATTTGCAGGTGACTGAGAAGTAAGTTGCTGCGTATTTAGCAAGATAAAAGTGAATAGTCATTCACTAACACAGTTAAAGTTCATTGTTGGCATACGGTCTCTTCAGTTAAAACCTATCACTTAGATTCTGTAGACAATTTGAAATGGCTTCCACTACATCTATGAACTTTGGCGATTTCCCTTTAGTTTCATGTGTACTTGATAAATTGATCACGCCCATTGCTCTTTGCTTTGTAAAGTGCCTTATCAGCTTTGGCTATGGCGTCTTCAGGCGATAAAGCCGTTGATAGTGAGCAGTACCCAGCGCTAGCGGTCATTCTAAAAGTTTCTCCACTGGTTTTAACTACACTATCTCGTAATTTTTTCATTGCTCTAGAGAGAAACAGCGCCGCTTCATCTTCTGTACAGTTGCTAAGAATCACCATAAACTCTTCTCCCCCCCAGCGGCCTACAATATCGGCAGCACGAGCCTCACCTCCTAGAAAAGATGCAAATACTCTCAACGCCATATCACCAGAGTCATGACCATAAACATCGTTAATTTTTTTGAAGTGGTCTATGTCAAAAAGGACTATTACTGCATCTTCGCTACTTCTTTTCGTAGAATGCCATTGATATTCTAGAAAAGTGTTTAAAAAACGGCGGTTCTTCAACCCTGTTAGTTCATCTGTTGTTGCTTTGAGGGAGGCAATACGTGCTTTCCTAGCGTGATTAAGCTCAGCCTTTTGCATCTCCTTCAAGCGGGATGTGATTTTAAGTAAATGTTCATCAAGCTGCACAAGCATTGCCGCTGGTAATCCAGACTCTTTATAACGCAGCGCGGATATATAGCCTGGTACGCTTTTTTGAACACCGCAACAGTCAAGTTCCAACTTCAACTTAACAGGGAATAAACCAGTTCTCTTTGTAGCTATTGTCGCTACTTCCAGAATATTTTCAGTATCATAGACAGTAGATGTGAGGCAAAAAATTTGTTGAATATTGTCTTTGGTAATGACTTTTGGCACTTTAGAGTAAAATTGGCGATTGTAATTGAGTATCTCTCCATCCATGGCCGCTATAACAGCAGGCTCAGTAATATTGTCCAGTAAAGAACGAAGACTCACATCGTCAACCATCTTGGCGTGGTCAACTGAAATACTCATTAAGTCCTCCCATATCATCGCTCTTTGGCTCTAAATGAATAACTATGTGGCAGTGGCCATCTCCATTTGCAATCGTCTTTTTCAATTCAACAGCGGCATACGAAAATTCCGTTGACACAATTTTTCCAAAGACATTCGCCGTCATTGAGCAAAGCGGACGTTTGCCCACGACATTTACACCAAATGGACATTTGGTATTGAGCAAAACAATAGCATTTTTAGAAACCTCAGACACCCGAAACCGTCCCCCTATTCTTCGCTTTAAATCAACTAAAACATGGGCAATAGTATCTAAAGTCATGGCCTCATCATTTATCTCAACCTTGTATTTGTTGTACAGCAACTCTCCCACTTTATCAGCAACCATACCGATGAAACTTTTCGACTCTTCATATCCAATAACGTCCTCTAAAAGCTTTTCAAGCTCCAGCAAAATAGTTTGATGAAATGAGCTAGCGTCAATATCAATATTTTTGCATGCTATTCGATTTGCAACATTTTGCTCTGTCATGTCCGCCCCTTAATTTATACTTTAGTTGTAGAGCATGATGATTAAATAATCAACATACAGATGACGAAGTCCACGGTGTTTGATTAATTAAGTGGGCTCGTTCTAATACAAAAAATGTGAGAAGAAGGTTATTCGCGCGTGGAAAACGCTATTTGCGAATATATCGCGGGGCAGTGGGCCTATCTCATCGTAGTGCTTAGGTCTATTACCCTACGACAGACAAACGGAGAGCATAAAAAAAGCCCCTAGACAGGGGCTTTCAAATAAAATCATGATAGAGACAGCCTTTAGCCTTTCTCTACCTGACCAAATTCTAAATCTACTGGTGTAGAACGACCGAAGATAAGTACCGATACTTTTACGCGGCTCTTTTCGTAGTCTACTTCTTCTACCACACCGTTGAAGTCTGCAAATGGACCGTCGGTAACGCGAACCACTTCGCCAGGCTCGAACAATGTTTTTGGTCTTGGCTTATCAACATTTTCTTCAAGGCGATTTAGGATAGCGTCTGCTTCTTTTTGCGTAATTGGCATAGGACGGTCTGATGTACCGCCGATGAAACCCAATACGCGAGGAACGCTTTTCACTAAGTGCCATGACTCTTCGGTCATCGCCATTTCTACCAATACATAACCCGGGTAGAACTTACGCTCTGATTTGCGCTTTTGACCTGCACGCATTTCAACGACTTCTTCTGTTGGTACTAGTACCTGACCGAAGTAGTCTTCCATGTTGTGCATTTTAATATATTCAAGCAGCGTCTTCTTAACGCGAGCTTCGTATTGCGAATAGGCTTGAACTACGTACCATCTTTTCTTTACTGCTTCTTCTTCAGACATACGTTTATGCTCCTATTCCAGTAATAAAGCCAACTACACGAACGATGATGCCGTCTAGTCCCCATAAAATTAGTGCCATAACTAACGTCGCTGCAAGTACGATAAGCGTAGTTTGGTTCGCCTCTTGACGGGTTGGCCATACTACTTTGCGAACTTCTGTGCGAGACTCTTTAGCAAAGCTCAAGAAGGTACTACCTTTTTCGGTAGTTGCCGCGATGAAACCAGCTATACCAACAACTACAACAATTGCGATGGCACGGTATAGTACCGAGATCTCACCGTACATTGTATTAGCGGTTACTAAACCGGCAAGTAGTGCAAAAACCACTACCCATTTAAACATGTCCAATGCATTGGACTGATTTTCCGTCTTTTCGCTCATGTTACGATCCTAGCACTACAGCGTCGTTGTTTTACGCACTTATTCAATGCGCAATTTAAAATTCTTCGTTTAAGTAAATTTGGCAGGGGTGGAGGGACTCGAACCCCCAACCATCGGTTTTGGAGACCGCTGTTCTACCAATTCGAACTACACCCCTGTGGTGTCTACATCACAAAATTTACTTACACTGCCCTTGGGAGTTGTGCGTCTTTTCTAAGGAAAGTGCGGTATCGCAAGGGAGGGACGCGTATTATACTTAACCACTTTCAAGATACAAGCGGTTTATCGCTTCCAAATGCTCTTCCTATTATTTCTTTCTAAGATTTATTCTACCCCAATGAAACCACCGGTTTGATGCGCCCACAGCTTCGCATAAATACCATTATGAGCAATGAGTTCTGCATGTGTGCCCTGCTCTACAATATTGCCTTTATCGAGCACCAACAACCGGTCCATTTGCGCTATCGTTGACAAGCGATGTGCAATAGCGAGCACGGTTTTGCCCTCCATTACTTTGTCTAGACAAGCTTGAATGGCCGCCTCGACTTCTGAATCCAATGCAGATGTCGCTTCGTCTAGTACAAGCACAGGCGCATCTTTGAGCAATACCCGAGCAATCGCAATTCGCTGTCGCTGCCCACCAGAAAGTTTCACACCCCGCTCGCCTACATGGGCGTCGTATCCTGTTCTTCCGTAACTATCGGTGAGGGTTAGAATAAAGTCATGTGCTTCGGCCTGCTTGGCTGCACGGATCATATCTTCTTCGGTAGCATCGGTTCGTCCGTAAAGAATGTTGTCGCGCACCGAACGATGCATAAGCGAGGTATCTTGTGTCACCATACTGATTTTGGCACGCAGGGTTTCTTGCCCAACGTGAGTGATATCTTGTCCATCGATAATGATGCGGCCGCTTTGGGTGTCGTAAAAACGCATAAGTAAATTTACCAAGGTCGATTTACCTGCACCAGAACGCCCCACTAAGCCAACTTTCTCCCCTGGCTTAATGCTTAAATCCAAGTGAGAAAAGACATCGATAGGTTTGTCATCAGCACCAGAATACGAGAAGTTCACATCATCAAACGTAATACCTCCACCGCTAACTTTAAGTGCATTTGCCTCGGGTTTGTCTTTAACCGCAATAGGTTGAGCCAGCGTGTTCATGCCGTCCTGCACTGTGCCCAAGTTTTCAAATAAGCCTGATACTTCCCACATTACCCAATGCGACATTCCGTTTAGACGAAGACATAAGCTTATTGCAATGGCTATATCTCCCGGGCTTGCGATGTTTTCCATCCACAAATAAATAGATAGAGCGCCAATGGTGAAAATAAGAATGGCGTTAGCCATTTCCACACAAAATTCCAATACGGTGACCAAACGCATTTGCGGGTAAACCGTTTTAAGAAAACCATCCATGCTCTCTTTTGCGTAATCCGCTTCACGGCGGCTATGTGAAAACAGCTTTACCGTTGTGATATTGGTATAACTATCAACAATACGCCCCGTCATTAATGAACGCGCGTCTGCTTGTTTTTGCGATACTTCTTTTAGTTTAGGCACCAGCACTTTTAAGATGCCAATGTACACAAAGAACCACACGATAAGCGGCATGGCTAGGCGCCAGTCAGTGCTGAATATAAGCAAAACCATTGAGATAAAATAAACACTGATATACACCAGCAAGTCGAGAACTTTAGTCACGGTCTCTCTCACTGATAGTGCGGTTTGCATTACCTTAGTGGCAACACGCCCGGCAAATTCATCGTGGAAGAACGTTAGGCTTTGACCCAGCAAATAGCGGTGCGCCTGCCATCTAATGCGCATTGGGTAGTTCCCCATCAACGACTGACGGGAAAACAAGGAGCGAAGCAAAATAAACAGGGGAATTAGTACAAGTACGGTAACTCCCATTCCTATAAGTGTAAACTTTTGGTCGGCTAAAAATGTTTCGCGATTTTGCTCGGAAAACCAATCGACTAGCTGTCCTAAGAAACCAAACAATGCCACTTCTAGCATGGCAACAATTGCACTTAGCACGGAAACGGTGAGGATTACGCCCCACATACCTTTGGTATAATACTTACAAAAAGCAACAATGCCTTGCGGTGGTTGGGTAGGTGGCGTATCAGGGAAAGGCTGGGTAAGCTTTTCAAAAAATGAAAACATGTAAAACTCGTTAATTATTCAGTGACAGAGCACATTCACGCATGCCCCAAAATGCTAGGTCACAATTCTACACGATATAAAAACGCGTGTTGAACTTTGCGTCATGTTTTACCGCAAAGTTCACTTAAAGTTGGTTAATATTTTGTAGAAATAAGGGCTGATTTCATTCTTTTTTAATGTGTTAGAAAGCTCATGACCACGCCCGTTGATAGAACACTTGGTCATGGCTGCTAAACAATGAGAAGGTTTTAGGTGGTTTGACTGAACAACCAGCCCCAATTAGATGATGTCGTGAACCGCTGGCAGCGACATAGACAAACACGGTTCGTTTAATTGGTAAGACTACTCGTTTGTATATCCGAGTTCTGTCAGAATACTCTCCACTTTTTTGACGTGCTCGGCCTGCCATTGCGCTAACGTCATAGCCCCGTCTTTCTCGGCCCGCTTTTTGGCAGTGTCAAAGGCCGTTAATGCATCCGCTTTTGGAATAACAGCAATGCCCTCCTCGTCCGCCACGATAATGTCTCCCGCGTTAACTACAACACCACCGCAGCTCACTGGTTCATTCAGCGGCGATATGCATTTTTTTGCACCCGGCTTAGGTACCACACCGCGAGCAAACACGGGAAACTTGTTTTCGCGTGTTTCTGCAATATCACGAATCACACCGTCAATAACAAAACCTTTGATCCCGCGAGCCTGCGCAATTGCACACACATTACCACCAGCGACAGCGAACTTGTCATCGGCCTCTACGACAATAATGTCACCAGGGCTTGCGCGATAAATTGCCGCATGGAGCATAAGATGGTCTCCTGGTTCACATTTTACGGTGAAAGCTGGGCCAGCTATACGCGGGATACCATCCCATAAAGGTTTTATGGCGTAATCCATAAACTGGTCTCTTGGAAGCGCATCTGCGTATTCGCAAGGCGAGACGCTGTCAAAAGGGATATTGTCTAATTCCATTGCCTTTCCTGTCTTTTTTCTGGTGAGAGAAATCACTATAACGAAATTAAGGCCCCAAGTTGTTACAAGCTGTGTATTTTCACTATAAACACTTTTTCTGTTAGCACTGCCATGCTAAAAACATGTGTGATTATAAAAGGCGAGTAGGTGTTTCAAGTTCTTAACCTTTCAAGCAAATGAGAGAGCTATTGCCTCGAGCCAAAAACAAATTAACGGTAGATGTCACCACTACCGATAAAATAAAAAGGAAAAACTCGACATGTTACGTAGCGTTTTAAGCTTAAGCGTGGCGCTGGCCTTAACGGCTTGTAGCCCACAAAATTCGTCCACAGAACAACAGACACAAAGCGCGGCCACTGAAGAGGCTCAACAGCAGCTTTCCTCAGGTGTTATAAAAGAAAATATGGACTTGTCTGTTGACCCAGGTGATGACTTTTTCCGCTATGTAAACGGCAAATGGTTTGATAATTTTGAAATACCGGCAGACAAATCGAGCTACGGCTCTTTCGTGATCCTTCGCGATGAAGCGCAAGACCACGTAATGGACATTATTAAATCATCTGCCGAAGGTGACTTTAAAGCGGGAAGCGACGAACAGAAAGTGGGGGATTTCTACCGTGCCTATATGGACATGGAGACCCGCAACGAGCTTGGCACGACGCCGCTAAAACCTGAGCTATCCAAGATTGATGCTATTGAAGACTATACCGACCTTGCCGAGTACTTCGCATACGCCGCTCGCTATGGCTACGGCACACCATTTAGCCTAACCCAATATCCAGATCTTAAATCGCCGAAAGAATATTTGATGTATACGTGGCAGTCGGGACTGGGGCTTCCTGAGCGCGAGTACTATTTCAAGGACGATGAGACGTCACAAACCATTCGTGATGCCTACGTTAAACATATCCAAACCATGTTTGAGCTAGCGGGCTTCGAGGCGCCTAAAGAAAGCGCAGATATGCTCTTCGCGCTAGAGACGAAGATTGCTCAACTGCACATGAAAAAAGAGCAAGCCCGTAACTTTGCTGCCAATTACAACAAGCTAAACATTGAAGAGCTCAAAGCCTTAATGCCTAAGTTCGACTGGGACGCTTACCTTTCTGAAGCTAACATTAGCGACATTCCTTCACTCGGCATTTTACAAAAAGACTACATGCAAAACATTGATGGCGTTATTGCTGAAACCTCACTTGAGGACTGGAAGACGTTTCTTAAATGGGGCTTGTTAAATGCGTCTGCCGGCCGTCTGAACGCCGAACTCGATGAAGCAAACTTTAACTTCTACAGCAAAGTGCTTCGCGGCGTAGAAGAGCAGCAGCCACAATGGCGTCGTGCAGTGAGTCTTTCAAATGCCCACGTTGGTGAACTTATCGGTAAGGTCTATGTAAAACAGCACTTCCCGCCTGAAGCGAAAGAGCGCATGATGGAAATGGTTAACAACCTGCTGCTGGCTTACAAAGAAAGTATCGAAAATCTTGATTGGATGACAGATGAAACTCGTGCGCAAGCGCTGGACAAATTGTCTAAGTTTACCGTGAAAATTGGTTACCCAGACCAGTGGAGAGATTACTCAGCTCTGACGGTTAATGCCAGTGACCTATTTGGAAATTTAAAGCGTTCTTCAGATGTGCTATACGAAGAAATGTTGAAGAAACAAGGCGGCCCAGTGTGGACCCATGAATGGGGCATGACACCACAAACCGTTAATGCCTACTACAACCCACCGCTAAACGAAATTGTATTCCCTGCGGCTATCCTGCAACCTCCGTTCTTTGATATGAACGCCGAAGACGCGGTTAACTACGGTGGTATTGGCGCAGTAATTGGTCACGAAATTGGCCATGGTTTTGATGATTCAGGGTCAACTTTCGACGGTGACGGCGTTCTTAGAAACTGGTGGACTGATGAAGATCGCGGCGAGTTTGAAGCACGCACTGCAAACTTAATTGAACAGTATAACCAGTTTGAGGTTCTGCCAGACTTGCACGTGAACGGTGAATATACCTTAGGTGAAAACATCGGCGACCTTGGCGGCATCAGCATCGCACTTAAAGCTTATCATCTGTCTCTTGATGGTGAAAAAGCGCCTGAACTAGATGGTTTTACTGGCGATCAGCGTGTATTCATTGGTTACGGCCAAGTGTGGGCCAGCAAATACCGTGAAGAAGCCTTGCGCAGCCAAGTACAAACCGATACTCATTCACCTACCAAGTTCCGCACTAACGGTGCTGTTCGCAACGTGCCTGAATTCTACGAAGCGTTTAACGTGACCGAAGAAGATGCGTTGTATTTACCACCAGAAGAACGCGTGAAAATTTGGTAATTCGCATACACATGCGCGCGTAGATAATACGTCAGTTAAAGCCCCATGTTTTGTTCGTCAAACTGGGGCTTTTTCGTGGTGTAACAAAAATAGAATTAAGCTGTTTTAGATAACTAAATATGAATGTAAGAGCAACTATCGTTTTTATGATCTTGGCGCTGCTTTACTTAGCGACGTTGCCGTTTTCACCTTATGTCGCACAATTCCTACCTAAAGCGCTTCCCATCTGTGTACTGATGGTATTTGCGTTTATAAAGCTTAATAGTACGCCGCGATATGTCGTGTTGGCTGCACTACTTTTTAGCATGGCTGGAGATATTAGTCTGGCTATACCGTTTGAGGACAGTTTTATAACTGGATTATCGTGCTTTTTCCTTGCGCATTTATCCTACGCCGTATGCTTTGCTTCACTGCATTGCCGTCAACAAAGAATACACACCGACGATGTTATTTCGCACAAAACTAAGTGGCTAGTTAGTATTATTATCGTTAGTTTCGCCACGCTGATGGCTGCCCATATCCTGCCAGCATCGAAAAGCTTATTTTACCCTGTCGTCGCCTATATTAGCGTTATCACGCTAATGGGGTTAGCCGCAATATGCCTGGCACGAACCAAGCTAATTATAACTGGCGCTATGCTTTTTGTGGGCTCAGATGCCATTCTCGCCCAGTCGGTTTTTAAAACGCCGCTTCCATCATCAGCCTTTTGGGTTATGACGACGTATTATGCCGCGCAATATTGTTTAACGGTGGGCCTTGTTAACGCGTTCTTAAGAAAACAGACAAGGTAGGATTAGTTAGACAACGACGTTAAAACGTCTAGCGCCACATCGACTTTTTCAACTGGCACAAAAATATGGTCATGGTAATACGCGGCCACCACGTTTGCGCTAATTCCCGCATTACCCAGCGCGGTGGACATAGCTGCAGTCATGCCTACCGCTTCCAAACTTGAATGCACTTCACACGTTATACAGCGGTAATAGCCTTCAAATTGCAGATTAGCTTGCTTGGCCGCGGCCACTGGCAGGATGAGCGTTGTGCCCTCGCGTTCCTGAAACATGCCTTTAGCCACCGAGACAAGCGTGCTTGATAACTTGTCGGCAGGCAGTGTAGTGAAAACATAATTTTCACTACTCGCCACGGGATTTAAGTTTTTAAGTAACACGCTTAAGTCGGTTTCGGCTATCACGATACGCTCTTTTCTTTTAAAGCTATGATTTGATTAAAGCTTTTTAGCTCTAATACGCTTACCTTTAATTTTACCCTCTCTGAACTGCGTCATGGCTTTTTTCACGCTACGCGCTTTTACAGCGACAAAACTCATACTGTTTTGAACTGCGATTTTGCCTAGGTCATCGCCAGGAATTCCCGCATCTTTGGTCAGCGCCCCAACTAAATCACCAGGACGAAGTTTTTCTTTTTTACCGGCGCTTAATGAAATACAGGTGAACTCAGGCTGAGTAATTTTGTTTTTATGGAACCGTAAACTTTGCGCGCCTTTAAGTGGAATATCGCTTTCCTGTAGCACTTCTATTTTTCTTAAAAAATGCTCTTCCTCATCACTTACCAGAGTGATAGCCATGCCTTTTGCACCTGCTCGCGCTGTGCGTCCTATCCGGTGAATATGGGTTTCGGGCTCTTCGCTCACG
>Ga0209712_10003337_pt1 | contig 13032 bp, 14 predicted proteins | sample ArcOceMetagenome_FD_187443 | JGI IMG/M metagenome (GOLD analysis project Ga0209712, IMG submission 187443) | Marine eukaryotic phytoplankton communities from Arctic Ocean - Arctic Ocean - Greenland ARC118M Metagenome (SPAdes) (version 2) | ecosystem: Environmental > Aquatic > Marine > Oceanic...
ATCCCTTGCAAAAACCCCGGAAGCAAAAGAGTTGGAATCACAAATGGGCTTTCCATATAGGATGCTTTTGGGAGAGTTGATATTCGCTTTTGTCGTTGTCCGCCTCGACATTGGATATGTAATGAGTCTTCTGTCGCGATATGCCGAATATCCAGCGAAAGTTCACTACATGGGATTGAAGTCTGTCACACGCTACCTTCGCGAAACTAAACGAAGGCCAATCATCTATTGGAGAAGAGAACCAATGCCAAACTTGCCACGAGGGGTTTTTGTTCCGATCATGAGACCCTCTACTACAGTTAGCTACTCTTTTCTGGATGATCCGTACTTGGTCACTACAGACATCGACGTATCCCACGCTACAGACAAAGAAAGTTGTTGATCTACTGGAGGCCACATTATTATGGTTTTTGCCGCAGCAGTTCTCTGGCTCGCAAAACTACAAGCAACCCTTGCAACTTCATCTACGGAATCAGAATTTATGCAAGCAGTCTCGGCAGCAAAAAGATTGAAATGGACCCGTCGCATAATGAACGAATTTAAATGAACACAGACAGGACCTTTCTCTCATCAACGAAGACAACATGGTGGCAATTATGATGGTAAATCAAAGCAGACCCACAACACAAACGAGACACATCAACATCCAGTGGTTTGCAATACAAGAATGGAAACAAGCGGGAGACATCGTTATGCAATACATCAACACCAGTGACAATTCTGCTGATGCAATGATCAAAGCATTGGGATGGGTTTTGCATAACAAACATGCATTTAGATCAATGGGTCTTTATGGAAGTCCATACTCATACGGAGACTACAAATTGGAAACTAACAAGGAATGAAGAATGAACGAATTATGAACAGGTTCTCAAATTCATTCATTCGAGGAAGATGTTAGAGTCACATTATATGAGATAAATGTGAGAAAACGTTCTGAATGAAATATTCAGTCGTATATAGGAAATGGCCTGTATTAGAGTTTCGATTTGGAATTCGGAACACAGGGAAGTTCCGAACTCCAATGCTAAAGCTTATAATTTCTTTTCTATTCTCAACAAGCATCTACTGTATCAATACTGTATATGCAATCGAGATTACAAACGCATCGATTATCACCGATAACTTCCTCACTTACTACATTAGCTGTGTTTGTGACCTTAAAACCAGGTCCTGGAGGGTATCCACCACCAAGTCTTCCTCTGCCTCTACCTCTGACATGACCATGTCCTCTTGGGAACCATTTGTTCTGTTGCTGATGGTACTGTTGGTGCTGGTATGGAGGATATTGTTGATGATGTTGGAATGGAAGGGGCTGTTGGGACGCCTGCATCTGTAGGTGTTGCATAGCCTGTTGCATTTGCGCGATTTGAGTGATAAGTTGCTGCTGTGTTTCTGATGTCTGCTTCACGGAGTTCGCCATTTGCTGAATTAGCTCAGTGGGTGGGTCATTCATGTCTGGAGGTAGGTGTCATGGCTGTCTGAACTCCTTTGACAACTTGACGCACAAGATTCGCATGATTTTGTTGCAGTTCGGATTCCTCGATAGGAACGTTGGTTGTCTCACGAAATCCTTGATGTGCCTGACGAAAATGGGTTTTGAAAATTTATCCAATTTTTGTCGGCTTCGGGACGACGATTCCATTCTGTTATGGCAGTCTTGAATCTGCGAGTCTTGTTTATGACAATGTAGGCTTTTGCAACTGTCTGTCGCTGTGAGGACATGGCTGTGCAGCAAGTTCAGCAAAGTCAATGTAGTCTTCAACTGATTTGAAAACTATATCAATGGGTAGCCTTGGATTGTACATCAAGTTCCTGAGTTCCTGTTCACGATCTTCCAGCATCTAAGGAGATACTCTGCCGTATGCTGTTTGCAAGTATTCGAGGATTTGTTGCGCTGTTCCTGTGAGTGAGTTGCTGACACAATCTCTGATTGCAGCTAGGTACGGAGCCTCAACAGATTTGATAATCTGTTGGATAAGAGCCTTCTCGATGCCTTCAACCTCTCGGAAAAGACGGAGTTGCTCTTTATGGTGTTCACAGAGAACTTGCGTTTGTGGTCCTGTTGCATTTCCAGGAACAAGGAGTACACCAGGGTGTACTGGGCGCACAAATGCCATGTTGGAGACAAGTGCATATTGTGTGGCTTTCATGACCAGTGCTAGATGGCCATGTGCTCCATCGCTGAGATTGGAGTAGACTGATTTTGCATTGGCTCGGAGCTCATTGCGGATTTTGTAGAGTGATTCGGAATCTGGCTCTCCATGGATTTTTGGTGCGAGGTCCGGAAACTCAAAGAATGTATCACAGTAGTTGATACCGTTAGCAGTCATGTTGACTTTTGACAATCAGTAAGCTCTTTGGATGAGAGGTGAAGATGATCAGCTTACTAAATTATGAGGATGAGTTAGGAGGTTGAGAATTGAAGGCTCCAATCTCCTTCAGAGTCTGTCCGTGTCGGACCAGATGTTAACGGATCTTAACGGTCGAGGTAGGGAATCAACAAAAAACAATACATTAGATAAGAAAGAGCTATTCTGACACAAGAAACAAATATTGCAAAATTCAAAAATCAACGGATCGATTGCATGCCGTTCGTTGAGTCAGTGTACTGTACTACCGGTACATTGTACGACAGACGACCGCTTCTTGACCGTGTCCTCATCAACATATTTTCGCCTCAAATATATATCATCAATCATCACTATCACCACAGCAGGGTGGTGTAATGTGATCTACCGGTACTAAACCCAGGACGCAAAGCAATAAAAATCACGATACAATTCCCAATCGCCAAAAACAGAGAACGAAGATACATGCATCAAAGGCATATAATATAATAACAGGAAATGACAGCACTGGTGTGCATGACGGAAGAAGAACACTCGCTCACAAGAGGAGGAATAGTTAGGAGCCGCCAGCAATCCCGTCTAGATGGTACGACTGATACTATACATAGTATGACTTCTGTCGTCTGCAGTGGTGATTATGAAGATGATACAAGCAGCACCATGCCTTTCAGTAGCACCTCCTCCTCCTCAAGCATGCAAAGCACCACAACCTCCTCCTCCTTAACCTCCAAGTGTGAACAACAGGAAGAAGAGGACGAGGCCAGTTTCGATACTATCTATACCGCAGTTCAAGATGAACCGTCCAAACAAAAGACGAAGGAAGATGCTTTATCTCTTTTTACATTGTTTAGAATACAGTACCTTATTGTGCATACCGCAATCATGCTCGCAGATGGACTTCAAGGTGAGACGACAGAAACGCTTATTTATTTTATTCAAAAACTTTTCTCTATCCTTCAATTTGCTATGGTTCTCATTTCTTCTTCTCACATTTTAATGCACATTATGGTATTCATTTTAAAACTTTAGGTACACACTTATATGTACTCTATGAGGGCTATGGATATTCTGTCTCCTCGCTCTACTCCCTGGGATTCGTAGCAGGAGCTTTCACTTCTCCATTCATTGGTCCCATCGTTGATAAAATAGGAAGGAAGAAGGCTGCAATGCTATACTGCTTCCTTGAAATGGTTATCAACTACCTTGAATTATTTCCCATATTTGCCGGCCTTATCGCGAGCAGAATGATCGGAGGCATCACCACAAATCTTCTATTCAGCGTCTTTGAAAGTTGGCTTGTGTCCGAGCATAGGTCCAGAGGTTTCGAACAGGAAAAACTTGAAATTATCCTGAGAGACTCTACCATTGTCAGCAACTCCGCTGCGATCTTTTCGGGGTATCTTGCCCATTGCTTGGCTGCTAATTTGGGGGCTGTGGGACCGTTTCAGGGTGCAGTTGTTTTGACTTGTATTGCGTTGATATTGGTGTGGGCCATGTGGACTGAAAACTATGGAACGGGAAGCAACAGTTCCGAGATTACTACGTGGAGGGGAAACATGGGTAAGTTTTTCTAGATTGCTTTTTGAATTCCACATTCCTGCCCGTGCCAGACTCACTGTTTACGATTTTATCCCAAAACAACAAACTGCAGCTGGTGCATTCAATACCATTATCAATGACTCAAAGATATCTAGAATTGGTCTCATCCAAGGCTTGACTGAAGGATCACTGCAAACATTTGTGTTCCTTTGGTCTCCCGCTCTTCGTACATTTGCAAGCAATGCACCTTCAGGGTCCCTTGGTCTTGACACGGATGGGGAACCGGCATACGGACTCATTTTTGGAGCATTTATGGCTTGTGGTGTCCTTGGAGGGTTTACCGAGCCACTGTTTCGCAAACTCATCACAAAGTTCACTGTCACCAAAGATAATACGAATGCAGACGATAGCGAGAACGGAAAACATAGTGTAGATTTGCTTTGTACAATGTGTTACCTCGTCTCAGCATTTCTCTTCCTGACACCCGTATTCGCAAAAAAGGATGGCGCTCATTCATTCACCATGTGTTTCGGTGCATTTCTGATCTACGAGCTCATGGTAGGTCTGTACATGCCTTGCGAGGGTGTGATTCGTTCCATCTACATGCCGAATGAATCGATTTGCTCCGTGATGACAATGTTGCGTGTGGTTGTGAACGTGGCGGTGGCACTCGGGGTAGTATCCACAAACTATGTGTCATTTACAAGTGCGTTTGCTGCCTTGTCGGTGATGATGGTGGTTGCCGCTGGTCTTCAGCTTTCGTTGGTGCCGAGGGATGATCTGGCAAAGGCATTTGGAAAGTTGGTTCGCACACCATTTGGTGCTAGCAATGGGAGCAAGATGAAGTTAGCTTAGTGAAAAGAAGAATAGACTGCGATTTGTATGGTGATGTTTGGATTTTGTGTGTTCGATGGACATGTTTTTATAAAATTATGAGTAATAATATTATGCTAAATTTGTAACATCTCGAACGTCGATAAAGTATCAGTATACACCTAACGCTAGCACGTTCGTCCCATCTTTGTTGAGCTTGATAAATAAAAGTGATACCCCTCCCAGGGGTATCACTTGATAAATATACGAGAAATAGAACTCGAAGAAACTACCAGTAACATGTAATACGATTACATCTCTGATGAAGGTCAACCTTCGAAATCCTTCACACAACTGATTGTACGAGTTCCCTAAGCTGCTCAAAAAATTGGAAGGTTTGAAAGTAGTTGAATCCATAATTTAGTTCGTAGTTGAAACATGATTATTATCAATAGCGGATTTTTGTAGGCCCTTTGCTGATTGCTGATTTGATTGGTGAAAGGTCAAAGAAGCAATCAGTGGAATGCAATTATATAATTGATTAAAAATTTGAATCAATACAATAAATGATCTAAATTGGATTAATGATTCAACTTGAGCGCAGCGCCAGACAGAGTTTTCTTGAAATTGGGAGTAAAGAAAGGTGAGATGTTGAGTGACCGTTAGTAATAAAATAACCATCTTTGAAGGAATCTATCTACCGTATGATATCATCGTACCACCGGACACCGGATGTACATCTTCCATCTGTAAGACTAGCTAGACGTCTGTTGTCTGTTCTCAAATATCTAACCAAATAACGCAGACAAGCCACAAAGAGGTCTTGTAATTTCTCATAGAAGCGAAGCATCCACTACTGTTTTATAATAGTAATTGATTAAACCATGGGAAAGTCCCGTGATGTCTTGCTGCAAAAACTGAGGTCGCTTTTGAATCGGATCCAAACTAAAATACAGACGACGGCCGTTCCAGTAGATGAAGCGAGTTCGGCCCTGGGAAAGCAAATTGGTGACACATTTGTATCAATCTACTTGGAATCACACCAGGACCGCCATCTTGATGAGTGGAGGAAGCAGGGTTCTGATATAATTCACATTTTAGGGGCGAATCATGTCGGAGCAAGAGGAGTTAATTCAGGTTTCTTTCAGGCACTCGTCGACGATCAGAGATTGATCTCTTCATACAATTCCAGTACGAATCGCGAAGACGATGATAGTTTCATGCACTGGTGGATTAAATGTATTACTGAATCTGAAGATGCGGGCCGTTCCTATTTACTGGAAGTTTCCATTCGGGCATACGTTGCTTTTGCCAGAAATTCAGTCCGTCCACTGAACCTTAAGTTGAAGTTGAAGCTGCCTAGGAGAAAGTTTGTTTCAGACGGGAGCAATGATCATTTTCATCTGGCGAGTCTATTTCATAAATTCAAACTTTCCGCCACGAGACAATGCTTTATTCGAGCGTGCATTCATGCTGCGTTCCAGCAGCAACAGCACGGCGGAAGTCAGATGATGATAGACTTTTTATCACCAATCTTTTGTTTGGTAGTTCTGAGCTCGGATCTTTCTTCATCCTCTGAACGTGAAGAAGCAACATTGTTCGTTTCTTTACTTTTGCAGGGAGTTAGAGAGCTTATCATTCGCAATACAGATGGTATATGGACCACTATCGCTTGGCTTACAAGATTGCTGGATTCATTCTTTGATGCTTCCATGTCACTTGCCAATGTTGAGCACGTTCATTTAGCTGTGATCTTAGGCTTTGATTTCACAAGAATGCTTTGTGAAACAATTGTGCTTGCGCTCCTTCGCCGAGAGAATGCATCGGGACAGCAGGAAGTTATTGTCGGGAAAGTGGTCGATGCTGTGGTTAGATGTGTCAAGTATTCTGTACGATGCGAAGGGTACGGCGGTCCATCTTTACAACCTGTGCTGCAGAAAATTATTGACATTATTTCACTGTGTGATGGATTGAAATTCTCTCCGCTGAAATTGGAATCTTCGGCCTATTATTCGTTGGGAATCGCATGCTTGATGATGCAGGATGAAAATGATGTGGCAAGTGCTCTAGCAATCTTGGTCCTGCTTGCAAAGAATGGGGAAACCACTTGCTCGCCTCGTATGGTACATAGCGTACTCTCTGCCCTTGGATATGTGTTTGAGGGGGTACCGCCGTGCTCAAGATCTGCAAACTCTCTCATCAATCTAGCAGAAGCAGATAATATGGGTATTTCAGAGATTCCCTCAAATACAGGACGTGAACTTTTTACTCATGTTTTTGATGCATTCGAAAACCCCGGACAGCGCATTGGCGCACTTCAATCCATCATCGATAAAGATAACTCTGAAATGTCCGTAGAAGGGCAATGTGAATCGCTGCTTTTGGGACTATCATTAATGTGCATCTCCGCTAGAGAATCAATTCCCATACATGGCACAGTGTATTCCTCCCTCGGTCAATTAGTTCATAAATATCAACCTCTTGGCCGAAGATGTTTACCTATGATGGTCGCAGCATTGGGGCAATATATTCAATTGGGATCAATGGAATGTATAGTTCCACATCTCGAGTTTTTGTGCACTTCCATCACACAAGACGCAAGTTGTGCCCATGAAGTATGGTCGATTCTGTCTTCGTTGACAAATGCTGGTGTCCCGACGAACGTGCAGGCAATGACAATTCGGTTGTATCCGCTCCTTTGCATGTCTAATAGACGTCTTTATTCCCGGGTTTGTGAATCACTGGGCAAATATGTTGGGCATCCAAGTACAACTTTGAGAATTGCGGCAGCCTCGTCACTTTGTGATCTTGCTAAGGAAGATTTGATCAGAGATGTGAGCGAAATCATAGGATGGGTGCAGACCTTTTTGATTGATGAAGATTATGTAGTTATCCACTCTGCCGTGAGAACTCTACACCATTTAATTCAGGCGGAAGAATTGGATTTTTCAATGGTGATCAAGGTTCTTAATAAAAGGCTTGTTGCTGTTGATGATACAGAGGCTATTGTGAAACTGCCAGACATTGTGGTCGAAGCTCTAGTCCAGTTGATGGGTATTGGAGAAAACAATGATAGTGAAAGCAGTGACAGTGACGGTTCAGAGAGTGGTGATGATTCAGAAATTGTAATTTCTCAACAAGTCCAAGCCTCGACATTGGGGTTACGCAGTCTAGCTTTGATTCTTGGTCAGTCTCTCCTGGAACAAGATGCAAAAGTTTATTTTGACAAAGAAAGTATGATGCGCATGGCGAAGCTGGTGCATGAATCGCTTGGGCGATATTCTCTAGAGCACATTGGAATTTCGACTGAAATGATTCGTTCTGAGTGTACGGAGACTTCAGAATATGATAGCATCAAGAAAATCATTGAACTAGGCTTTGATATTAGTGAAAAGCATCATGCTGTTGATACGTGCAATTTTGACGAGGGATTAATTGCATTGGCACGGAAAGTAGTTGTTTTCGAAGAAGATGCTCTTGGGCCTTCATTGTGGAATCAAAAGACATGCAAACCTTTTACAAAGAATTTGCACCACGCAGATCTGGCATCTGCATTGGCATCGCTTCCAAAGGCAAATGAGGGCACATTAACATGCTATTTGATGGAAAAGATGGTTGAGCGCGCAGAATCTGTTCTGAGTCACCCTCGCCGTCTATCACTTGCACTGGAATGCTTGCAAGTTTTGCCGCTCCCTTCCCAATTCGTAGGATTGTTGTCCAAAACGATGGATACCGATGTGGGAGAAAAAGAAATTCTGACTGTGCCTTGCATTTCGACGCTTGTTGCTCAACTAAGTATTGGACGTAGAGCTGCTATGGAAAGACGCCATTTTGTAGAATTGTCTGTCAAAATGGCGAAGTTGCCCTCTGAAGCATTTTTCCTTAAGCTGTGGCACCATGCGCAGCTTTTTCTCGAATCTCTTCCCGTCCTTATTCCTCAATGGTCCAGTGCGGATGCTGAAGAGATCATCCCGCAACTTTGGTCGAAGTGCAGTGATGATTTATCACCAAATAGCAACAAATATGTATCTATATTCTTGGAATCTCTGACAAGAATTCTCATGGCAGGATCACTGATAAGTCCTGTTGTCCTATCTACTATTTATAGGACTGTACTCTCTGACATTTTTCCATTGGTTAGCAGTAAAAATGATGATCTATCTATGGCAGGTGTACACGACCTACTTTATATTTGTATCTCGAAGATACCAGTTGATGTTCTTCTGGAATATAAAGTGCTGAATTTTGGAGATGGCAATGACTTTTTAAGAATCCAGCTTATTGCATATATACATACCGCCGGCATATTCAAGGCTGAGGATCCTTATTTGCTGCGATCCATTTTGTGGATTGGAAAACAAGGCTCGTCGTCTGATAAAGGCAATTCCCTCTGGGCATTATCGTTTGAAGTAGCTTCAGCTGCAGCGGCAATGTCGGCAAATGCAAGATGTGAAGTCATCAATGCCTTACTCGAGATCATGCAAATAAACGGTGTCAGCGTATCCTGCCTTCACTTGTTACTCGTGTTGGCAGCGAAATGGGTTCAAGACAGTTCTTTGATCTTTCAATCGTCGGAATGCTTATGCGACCTACAACTTTCTCGCGATCAACAGGTTGGAAGCATAAGCCAGTCATTGGGCATCTCCGATGCTGTGATGAAGAGAGTTTTATCCCTCTTAGGTTTGATTGACGCAGGAAATTATGAGTATCCTCAACTTCAAGACATATTTATGAGAATCTTCTTTTCATTGAAGAATCCCAATTCGTGCTTCCAACACGCCCTTGTGACTGCGTCTCAGGTTTGTCAAGCCGGTGATTCGTTTTAGCTTAGTTTCTACAAAGTGAATTACACGGCTTCTTGCTTGCGTCGTTCATTTAGAAGCAAGGATTGAATTAAATGTAGATCAGAAACCTGCGCATCATCGAAGAACTGTCGTGGATACAGGCAAGATTCCGTGGCATCGTCAGAATCGTCTTCGATGGTCCCCGATCATGTTTGATTAGAGCGGGTTGGATCGCTAGAGATATAAAACGGTCACCATTGCGCAACTTCCAACAGTACGTCAAAGAATACACACAATGCTTCCAAGAGACCTCGGCCGTAAGAGAATTTGAGCTTCCATTTCTCATATCACACCTGGAACAAATGGACAAAACGCTTTAGTGGGAATGCATTCAAAAATAAACTCGGGTTTCAACATGCCCCTTCGGAGTTGGGAAACTAAGAAGAAACTTGGAGACTGCGTTGCTATGTTGACCGATGGACGTTTCAGTGGAGGAAGTCGTGGATTCTGCATTGGACATATTACACCTGAGGCTCAGGTGGGAGGACCTATCGCTGGTGTGAAGAATGGAGATCCTATTAGAATTGATGTTCGGACTATTGATCTTTTGATTTCTGATGAAGAATGAGAAAGCGTAGACAAGAATGGACTCCTCCTCCCCTTTGTACTTCTCACGAAGCTCTTTTCAAGTACATCCAGAACGTTGTTACTGCTAGTGAAGGTTGCGTGACTGATAAAATTTATTCTGTGGCTGATGTTCAAGCTGCTACAAAGACTCCTGCTGGTGTATAATTGGAGGCAAAGATTGCTGAACTTGAGGCAGAGATTGCTGGTGGGTAGTAACTTATTATTGGTGAAATAGAGAAAATTCGGAATTCAGAATAGACCTTGAATATGGACGGGCAAATATAAATTAGATCCATTCCAGTATCGGCATTGTACATGCGCTCGCTTTGAATTTATGGCTTCAGACGATAATGCACCAAACGCATTATGAATATTCAATTTTACACAAAGTGCTCTTTCACCCATCCAAAATTGGGAATGAGGAATGTTGGGAAGCCTCTCTACGGCATTACTGTAGTCGACCATCGTTAATGAGCACTTATTTGATGGTCTATTTATTAGTAAAAACATGAAATATGGTGTTAGTAATGCAATGAAGTATTTACTACAGTTAGTCCATGAATAAGATTTCCTGAGATATGGTGTTAGTAGTGTCCAGTCCAAGTGACTTGAGATGCAAAACAGTCCATAGGTGTATAAGATAGGCACCAGGTGCCACTCAAGTCACTCTAGTGTGATCTTAGTTTATGTATTCACATGGGCATAATACCATGAATGCAAAAGATACTAGAAAATGTACCTTTTGGGGGAAATCACAGTTATTTCAACGAAAATGAGTACAAAACCACAACCTTCAGCAGTATTGTCAAGTACAGGATGGTGGAGATGGTGATGTGTGTGGTTTGGTTGGTTTGTAAATCCATTGGTAGATATGGATATGATTATTATGATGTTTTGTGTTCTTTTGTACGTACCACGCATTTACACTTGTGAGAATACATCTGACCGTTATATGGAACGGTCGGAATGTTTTAGTTAACCAATATGCCAATATGATGAGCATAGAGAACCAATGAAGATTCACAATAGACATCTAATTAGCTTACATAATCCACTCATTACACTTGTACTTTCACTTGTTACATGGCACCAACCCCTACGAATAACGACTCACGACCACTCGTGTGTTCTACCGAATCTGAATTAGTATGTGTATCATGTCATCTTTAAACTACCAGTCCTAACATCAGGGACTGGTGGTGGAGTCTCAAAGACACTGTCCATCACCAACATGGTGATGCAGCAATTTATGTCAGGGAAGACTAGTACTAGCATTTCACAAACAGGAGAAACAACATATTGCAGTTATATTTGTATGACTTTGTGATTTGGACGATACTAGAAATTATAGTGGCTGATATTTACTGTAGTACTAGTTCTTACAATTTCAAATTTGACACTATGAATAACAAACTCCAGAACATAGCCACCATGGTCAAGCAACATCGAATAAAGAAACCGAGAACAGCTCTCGAAATGTCGGGTTGTTACACTTTCTTCCGTCGGTGGGATTGAATATAGTATTTTTAGTTAGCGGAATTTTATCGTGTGGTCTAACATAGAAGCTCTTAAGCCTAACAATACACTTTTTTGAATTTCTTGTCACTTGTAACTCGGGGGTGTGTGTGTGTAGTTGCCTCCATCCCACCGTTGACTTTCTCGTTTATCAGGAACGCACATAATACCGCTAAAGCAAAATCCTCCAAAACTGCAACCCCTGAGAAATACAACTGTCAGGCCAATCCATTGATTACTACACGTACTAGTTTCAAGATGTCCGCCCTTTCAACTACCAGTATCGACTCCTTAGTACTTGAAAGTAACAAACAAACTCAAAGATTTACTATGGATTAACCTAAGTCGCCATTGCGGCTTTATCGTGCCACTGCAAAACTATCGAACGACTGATTTCCAGTCTTTTCCAACAGATCCGTATACACGTGCGACCTGTAACCAGGTGGCCGGACTGGGTTAATCCTAAGTTCCTGAACCTGTTTGCCCCTCATTTCTTCTTTCTAGCATAAAATATTCTCTGAATCGTCTTGCTTCTGGCACCCGTATTCCGACCTCGTCATAACCATCGAGTACCCTTTCTGCATCGCGTATCCATCGTTTTTTGTATCTCAATTTTCTTTTTTGCATTCTTCCTTTTGTCTGACGAAACAAAATCCTATCCACCAGCAGGAGAAGTCTCAGGTTTCGTGGTATACGTGCATAAATATTCTCTATTCTTTCATTTGCTTCACGATTTCTTTCTTCGCTCAGTGCATTTGTATCTTTTCCCGGGTGTTCTTTTTCATTTCTATGAAACCACATCCCTTCTGTTATCATCCAAATCTTGTTACACAAAATTGCCAACCACTTTGTGCTGCTCCTTCTTGTGCCCCTAAGATCGTTTATTATGATCGCATCCCACCCCTTATGCAGGACTCCCCACATGAAGAGATGTTGTCCCATCTCCCATTGCTTCATAGCGACTTCCTTAACAGCTTCATCTCTTATTCCATCCATATTTATATCTCTTTGTTCTCTATATGCCATAATCAGTTCCTTGATTGCATTTCTTGTGTCTTGTTTCATCTCGTCTATCCATTCATGAACTTCCTCCATACTTTCTTAAAATACTTCGTCTGTACCTTCTCCTTTGCATTGAATAATATGTAGATGTGTTTCAAATTCTTCGCACCGAGGGCATTGTTCTGAGTCCCTTTCCTTCCTCATATGGAGTACCGTAGCACAACTGGACCAATGTTCGTCATATGCTTCGTGCGCCATTTTCGTTTCGCACTTGAACTTAGCTTCTGCGTGCTTTCAAATACCTGCCAATCTACCTCTCCTTGATTATTGTCCTGCATCCTCCATCTCCTGTACCAGAAAGCCTGACCTTTGTGTTTCCAGCATGCATCATACATTGCCTT
>Ga0209712_10003338_pt1 | contig 13028 bp, 5 predicted proteins | sample ArcOceMetagenome_FD_187443 | JGI IMG/M metagenome (GOLD analysis project Ga0209712, IMG submission 187443) | Marine eukaryotic phytoplankton communities from Arctic Ocean - Arctic Ocean - Greenland ARC118M Metagenome (SPAdes) (version 2) | ecosystem: Environmental > Aquatic > Marine > Oceanic...
CTTTTCCGTTTTGGTCAGTGATTTAATCAATTTATATAAATCTTGTGAAGGTGTTTTCATATTGGCTATTGTATATTAAACCGTATCAGTTTTTAAATAACAAAACCAAAATCTCAAAAAAAAACCATCATTCTAATGAAAGTTAGAATCTCCTCAAGGCAACGAAACAAAACTCAAAGAAGGACAACATTTAAAATTGATTACTTCTTCAAAATCGAATCTTTACGTTCGGGAGATTCCGACCTTCATCGGAATGACGGGCTTTTGTGATTTTTTAGCTGGTAAGAAAGCTAAAATCTAATCTTCTTTCTTACGTCCAAAAAGTTCATCTTTATCGACCTTAATCACCTTTTTACCTTGTTCTAGTTTTCGAGTAATTGCATCATAAGGATCCACAATAATTTCCTCTTTCCCTTTCAAACCAGAGATAATTTCGATGTATTTATCATTTTGAATTCCTGTTTCTACTTTCACCATGTTCACCGTATCACCTTCCATAAGGACAAAAACAACTTCTATCTTGTCATCACTATCCTTGTCTGTTTCATCGTCACGAGTCGTCACCGCTTGAATTGGCAATGTCAAAATCTTAGATTTCGTTACCGTTTTAATATCAACCGAAGCAGACATTCCGGGACGGAAAGGAAAACGAACATTGTTCTTAATACTTCGGTACGAACTTGGATCGATACGAACCGTAACCGTGAAATTTGTCACTTGATCAGTAGAAGTTGCACTCATTACCGATTGAGCGGAATTTGCAATTTCTGTAACTTTTCCTTTAAAAACATCCCCTAAATAAGCATCGACTTCAATATCAACTTCGTCCCCTAAATGCACTCGCAAAACGTCATTTTCACTCACATCGACCTGAACTTCCATCGTATTCATATTCGCAATACGCAAAATTTCAGTTCCCGTCATTTGTAAAGTTCCAACGACACGTTCGCCTTTTTCCACATTTAACAAGGATATGATTCCGCTTGCAGGAGCATAAATACTCGTTCTTGCTAAGTTTTCACGAGCTTCTTTTACGGATGCTTGTGCAGAAGCAGCGTTGAATTCAGACGCTTTCACGCTTTCTTTTGCTGCTTCAATATTCGCTTCCGCAGATTGAACATTCGCCTCTGTGGTTCTAACTTGCGTTTCTGTTGTTTCAAAATCAGCCGTTGAAATCACTCCATCTTTTTTCAATTGAATGTTACGATTATGTGCATTTTTAGCATTTTGCAATTGAGCCGTCACTTGAGCCAAATTCGCTCGAAGCTGTGCAACTTGCGAACGAGAGTTGGCAATTTGAGCCTTCGAAGAACTTGCATTCGCAATCAAACGTTCTAAAGAAGCTTGATACGTTTCCGGATTGATGCGTAATAACAATTGACCTTTCGTAACCGAATCGCCTTCTTCTACGGCTAAATCTACGATTTCACCCGAAACATCCGAACTAATTTTCACTTCAAATTCTGGATAAATTTTTCCACTTGCCGAGACGACCTCCGTAATACTTCGTTGCTCGACTGATTCCGCAGCGACTTTTAATCCTCTATCTTTTTTTCCTCCAAATATTGCCGCAACTGCAATCAACACGACAACAACGCCCAATAATATCCAAATAAGTTTATTCCGTTTCATTTTTTTATGATGATAAAGTGTTGAAGTGTTGTTGTGTTATTGTGTGGCTATTTCGCTATAACGATAATTATCGAATTCGAAATTCCAACACTTTAATACGTCAGCACATCAGCACAAATATTACTTCAAAGTGATTTTTTTACCTTGATAAAAATCCAATATTTTTAATTTAAAGATATAATCGTATTTCGCTCTTAATGAACTGAACTCCGCTTGAGACAAATTATTACGAGAAGTATTAAAATCTAAAAGAGTAGAAGCTCCTAACTCGTAACGCTTTTCCGTATTTTCAAATGCTTTTTGTGAGGCATTCAACGTTCGTTGAGCCGCTTGATATTGCTTCGCTGCCGCTTTTACATCTGCAATCGCACGTTGTACTTCCGTTTCTAACGATTGGCGAATTCTACGATTTGAAATTTGCTGTGTCATTTGTGATAACTTCGCTAATTCTATCTGCGATTTAGTGACTTCTTTATCGTAAATGGGAACACTTAAACTCAGTCCTAATGAACCATTTAAATTTTCATTCATCTGACCAAAGAAACCTGTTCCGGTGAATATTTGAGTCAAATTAGAATAATTTGTTCCAGTACTCGCAAACATATTAATAGATGGCCGTTTGCCTGATCTCGCTATTTCTATATCATAATCTGCTGTTTTCAATCGTAATTCTCCAGCTCTAATACTCGGCTGATTTTCAACTGCTCGATTTATAATAGATTGATACGGTTGTAAATTAAACGTTTCTGGAGGCGGAAGTGGAATATTTGGTTGTTCAATTTTGAAATCTTGTGCTATCGGGATTTGCAACAACATTTTTAAAGTCAAGTAAGTCTGTTCCAATGAATTTTCGGTACTTACCAAAGTCTGTTCATCCCTTGCTAACTGTGCGATTACTTCATATTTATCGGCTTCCGGCAATGAACCCACACGAATTAATTTATTCGTTCTATCCAATTGTTGTTTCGATTTATCAACCGTAACATTAGCATTTTTCTCTTGTTCAATTGCCAATAAAACACTCAAATAGGCAGACGCAACTTCCAACGAAATGTTTCGCCGAGCTTGCTCCAAATCCGCTTCGCTAATTTGTTTTTCTATCCCACTTTTTGCAATAGAATTTTGGATTCTTCCACCATTGTAAAGTGTTGCACTTGAACTTAATCCATAATTATTAGCAAATAAATTCGTCGTTACGAATTCATTCGTTGTTGGATTAATCGAGCGACCTATATTATAACTGACTCTAGCATTTCCACTCAAATCTGGGTAACGACTCAGCTTTTTAGAACGTACATCAATATTTGCTCTTTGCACGCCAATTTGCGATTCTTGAATCGTCAAACTATTCTTTTCCGCTTGACTAATACACTTTTCCAGTGACCAGGAATTATCCTGACCAAAACTCAAAAAAGGTGCTAGTGTTAATAAGAAAACGGTAATATGTTTTATCATAATGATTAATATTTTAATCAAAAAATCAATTTTTAGAGATCCTTTTCTACGATTGTAAAACGGTATCAAAGATTTAATGCAATACTACCGAACCAACCACAGACAAACTAAATTTTTATATCAATGAAAAAGAAATTAAGATGAAAAGACGGAAGTTGAAATTATTCGTGTGTTTGTAGGAAGATGAAGTGGTGAAAAAGTGAAGTTAAAAAGGCATGCTTTCTTACAAATAACGATAGCCTTTAAGCAGATTTTTTTCAATAAAAAATTACACCGTAAAGATTTAGTACATACTACTTTCAATAGTATTAAATAAACTTAAAACTTAAAGGCATAAATCACAAGAGCAATTTTTTCTTAAAAATTAGTCCACTTTATCAAAAAAGAGATTCAACTACTTTTAATAAATATGCCAATAAATATGAAAAAGAACGTCATTCTGATTCTAATCAGAATGACGTAAGTCGTTCATTTTTTTTAATTTCTAACTCCTAATTAAACTAAACCTTCTCGAATCAAATCATGTAAATGAATCACGCCCACATATTTATCATTTTCCAAAACCATCAATTGCGTAATACTTTCCTCTCGCATCAAAGTCAATGCATTCACCGCTAATTCATTCGCATCAATCGTTTTTGGGTTTTCGCTCATAATATCTTTCGCCAAAAGATGAGCAACTTCCGCTTTTTGCGTCAACATTCGACGTAAGTCACCATCTGTGATAATTCCAATCAATTGATTATTAATATTTAAAACTGCGGTCATTCCGAGTCGTTTAGTCGTCATTTCCATAATAATTTCCCGTAAAGGTGTGTCTAAGTAAACGGTTGGTAATTCATTATTTGGATACAAATTACTGACCCGCAAATACATCTGTTTGCCCAAAGTTCCGCCAGGATGAAACTTTGCAAAATCCTTTGGTGTGAAACCTTTGAGTGCCAATAACGAAGTTGCCAACGCATCGCCCATTACCATTTGAGCCGTTGTGCTGGTCGTTGGAGCGAGATTATTTGGATCAGCTTCTTGTTCAATCGGCGTATGCAAAAAGAAATTCGCTTGTTGAGCCAAATATGATTTTTCATTGCTAACAATACCAATTATCGTATTTCCTAAATTTTTAATAAACGGAATCAAAACCTTGACTTCTGACGTTTCGCCACTTTTAGAAATACACAAAACGATATCTTCAGGTTGTACAATTCCCAAGTCACCATGAATCGCATCAGCTGCGTGCATAAAAATGGACGGTGTCCCCGTCGAGTTCAAAGTCGCCACGATTTTCTGTCCGATAATCGCACTTTTTCCAATTCCGGTAACAATCAATCGTCCTTTAGATTGAAAAATCGTTTTAATTGCGTTTACGAAATCCTCATTGATACTTTGCGTCAAAATTTGAATCGCTTTCGCTTCAATATTAATCGTATTTATCGCTGTTTGCTTTATTATCTCTATCACGTTTTTAATGTAAAATGCTCCTGCAGATTTCGCTGATTATATAGATTTTCATCAAACCATATCGGTTTGTCGTTAAATAAATGGAAGATATTTTAAAAATGTCTTCCAGCTTAAAAAAACCTTCGAAATCTGCGGGAGAAAATTTTTAATCAGAATCTTTCTGAGAAAATTTAGATACCAAAATTGTCACCAACATTGCTAAAAAAAAAGTTGGTATTAATTCATAAATTATATTATTTAAAAATGGAACATTTTTCCATATAAAAATACTGAATGTTCCAGTCAAAATCCCTGCAATTGCACCTTGTCGAGTCATTCCATCCCAAAACAAAGCTAACAGAGAGGTCGAACCAATCGCTGCACCTAATCCGCCCCAAGCAAAAAGTACCAGCCAGAAGATTTGCTTTTCAGCAACAAAACCTAAAATCAACGCAAGAATAACCATTACGAGAACGCTCAACCGGCTATAAAGCATCAACTTTTTATTAGGAATTTCTTCCTCTTTTTTAATGATTTTTTGATAAATATCTCGAACTAAACCAGAAGCGGCAACTAATAATTGCGAATCAGCGGTGGACATTATCGCTGCAAAGATCGAAGCGACGACGATACCAAAAACAGTTGGATTTAAAATCAACTTCGCTAAAGTCGGGAAAGCATTTTCAACATCTCCAGCCGGTAAATTACCGATACTTGGAAAATAAACTCGTGCGGCGAAACCAACAAATAAAGCACCCAAAGCCATGATAACATTCCAAAATGTTCCAACGATAGCAACGGTCTTAAAAGAATCCGCATCTTTAATCGACATATAACGAACCATAATGTGCGGACTTCCAAACGAACCTAAACCGATTCCTACAAAACCACAGATGGAACCAAGAGCAATCGAAAAAGGATCGAAAAAATCAGGTTTTTGCCTTAATAAATCGGCATGAATAAATTCCCATCCGCCAGCGCTCCAAATCGCTAATAATGGCACGACAACTAACGAAAATAACATAAAAAATGCTTGGACGACATCTGTCATACTTACTGCCAAAAATCCCCCTGCTAAGGTATAAAGTAAAATAATCACTGCTGAAATCAAGATTCCCTGCGTCTGACTAATATCAAAACTCGCTGCGAAAGTTTTGCCTCCTGCCACAAACTGCGAGGAAACATAAGCAATCATAAAAGTAGTGATTACGAGAACCGTGATGATTCGCAGTAAATTATTTTTATCCCCAAACTTCGCTACATAAAAATCGGGCACCGTTATAACATTGTGTACTTCGCTGAATCGTCGCAACTTCGGAGCATAATACAAAAACATCCAAAGTTCAATCAGAATATAACCAATTGCTGCCCAAAATGCAGCAATTCCAATATTATAAGCCAGTGCCGAAAATGCCAATAATAACCAAGCACTTCGTCCAGAAACGACTGCCGATAAGGCTACCACATATTTATTCAACTGTCGTCCGCCAACAAAATATTCCGAAATCCCTTTTGATGAAAATTTTGAAGCGTAAATCCCAATGGCAAATAAAGCAATCAAATAAGCTAAAAAAGCCCATAATGCCGTACCATCAATGTCTAATTGTAAGGTATTCATAAGAAAATGATTGTTAGATGGTTATATTATTGAACTATTACATCGTTTTGTTTCCTTAAAAAGCTCAAAACTACGAAAATGTTAGATTCTTTTGATTCACACATTATATGATTACTTATTTTATTTAACTTTATCAAATAAATGAAAATGGTGATACCAACTACCGAGAAATCGGTAGTTGGTATCATCAATCACTAATCACCAACAGAAAAATGCTCGGTAATAAACCATCAAAGAAAAAAGTCAGTTTCCCAATAAATGAGGAACTCAATGAATATTTAGGGAAACATAATCGGTTAAAAAAATTACCGATTCAGTATTGGGATTTGATGCATTATCAAATGTCGATTCCGCTATTAGACCTTAAGGGCGAAGATACACTTTGGGAAACGATATTTTTTAATGAAAACGAAAGGTCAGAAGTACATCAAGCCTTGAAGGAAGTTTATGCTTTGCTGAAAACGGATGGAGATGTAGAAGCGTTGGAACACTTAATTGTCACCCGGATTGACTATTGTACATTTGGAAATACACAACCATTTCGAGTTCGAATTATCAATAGAATCAATGATAATTATGACCATTTCTATGTCAAAAGAGTAGATGCGTCAAGGATTTATGGTTTAGAACTAGAGGAACTAATGTCACCAAATGATGTAATTTATTTGATGGATGATGAAACGCTGATTGAAGAACATATTATTGGTGTCACAGGAACAGATTTTGTAGAAGATTATTTACCAGCAATGGTGGTATTCGATGAAATTCGGATTGTGAAAGAATTTGTCAAGTTTAACGAACGTTGTTTTGTTCGATTATTGGGCGATATGCGAGCATATAATTATGTTGTGGATATTACGCCAGATATTGAAGGTTCGCAATTTCGGATTCGAGCAATAGATTTTGATCAACAATCTTACGAAGGTGGAAAGAATTTTTATTTGCCACAATATTTTAAGGAAAATAATCCAATCATCTTTTTGGGAATCAAGCACTTGAAACCCGAAACCATGCGACAGTATCAATTAGAAGAACGAAGTCTAATGGCTTCTCGTATCAAAAATGATTTTGACCGAGTCAATGAATTGATGGAAATCATGGTTAAGGATACGGTTTCTAATCCCGAAAAAGTTAATAAACTCAAAAATGAATTGGCACAACACCATAAAAATAATATCTTTTTAAAATGTAAAAATATGGGCGAAATTGTCTTGACAAATATCCAGCTTTTACTTAGAAAAGAACTGAAACAAAGTATTTTGTAATGGACGGTAAGTTTTTATAAAATTAGTACACATAAAAAGACCGTCATTCCGAACTCATTTCAGAATGACGGTCTTTTTTACATTTTTAATCCTCAATCGTCACTTCCTTAATCGCACTCCTTCCATAAAAAACAGGAAAATACATCTGTTCCGCTTTTGCAGGATTCAACGTATATTCACCAGTAAATCTTGGTTCTAAATTAATCTCAATCGTATACGTTCCAACAGAAAGATTTCGATAGAAAACACAAGTTTTTTCACGGAAATATTCTCGGTGAACTTCTCTTCCGTACCAACCATAATTTCTACTTTTTTCGCCATAAGAACAACCAGCAGGAATCGGAACTTCGACCATTATATATTCTGCTTCTTTTTTTACTTCCAAGGTTACAATCATTTTTGTGGCCGTTTTCGATTCCAATTTTTTAACCACTTTTCCTTTTTGAATGAGTTTTGATTTCAATTCAAAAATATCATTTTTCGATTTTGGCTGTTCATTCCACAATTGTTGATAACCTGTTAAGTAAATCGTTGACGTTCCTGTTTTTTGAATTTCTAAAGGTGTATTTGCATAGAAAGTTGTTTCAAAAGGAAATTTTGTACCAGTTTGGGTTGTATTGCCTTTGATGACTAATTTCGGTTTTACACGATTAGAAGTTGTCGCCATGTCAGGCAAAATCGTGGACAAAATTTGAGCAGTTGTAAACGTATTTCTCCAACCATAACTAGTTCGTTTTTCTAAGAAATAACCACGAATTGCGGCAAGTTTAGCAGTATTTTCACTTTCATTTCTAAGGATTTGATACGCCAATTGTGTTAAGTTATAATGGTTAGAATACCAATAACGATAACCGTAAGCCCAAGTCAATTTTGAACGGTCAATATCATAGAAAATATTACCAAAAAGGGTTTGCTTTTCTAAAGAATCTAAAATTGTTAAATCATATGGTAAATCTTGCTGTTGCTTAATTTTTGTTAAAATTAATTGGTTGTAAATATCCTTTTTGACAATTTGAGAATCTAAGGCAATAAGGTATTTTTCATAATCCATATTTTGCTTAATATCAGATAATAACTCAATCGCATTTAACAAGTCTTTGCCGTTCATTTCTGGTAAGGAATTGGTAATAAATCGCAAACCAATTTCATAACTTTCTGTTTTATAACCAGAAGTATCCGCGGCGTTTAAGGCTTTCAAAACGTAATTTGTCATCCAGAAATCTTTAGAATTCCCTCGCCACCAACCCCAAGAACCATCGATGTTTTGAGCTTCTTCCAAACGCTTCACCATTTTCAAAATATCTTGTCGATTTTGCGTTTCTGCCTTTGAATTGACAAAAAATCTATCCGTCAATTTTTGAATTTTATCATTCATTAATAAAGCGACTAATCGACTTGCCGTTTGTTCGTTACAGCCGTAAGGATAATGAATCAAGTATTGAATATCATTCAATAAAACTTCTAAAATATCGGTTTGAGCGTAAATTTTTACATTGCCTTTATCTTTATCAAAATTCAAAATAATCGTTGTATCCCCAGTCAAAATGTTGAATGAACCTAACGTTTCTTTTACCCCTTTTCGGTAAATTGGAATTGGACGTTTTTCGCCATCGAAGAACTTTGAATCATCAAATTCTTGGGACAGGTGTTCCATTTTGTACGTTAATTGCAACGTATCTTTATCCGTATTGGCAATAATTTCAGCGGTTTCAACTTGAATATTTTTCAACCAAAAATTATTGGTTTTTAATACGTTTTCCTCCAAAATGAAAGATGATTTTATGCGTAAAGAATCACTCGAATAATTCAGAGATTTGCCGATTATATTTGCTTTGTCACCTTGAATCAGGAAGCGAGGAACCGCTAATTGTGCCAACGCCACCTTTTTCGATTGGACATTTTTAGTCGCAATTCCGAAGTTTTGTTTTCTATCCATTCCCAACACGAAAGTCTGAAAAGCCGTGATATCGTCGGGATAAGTCACTCGAAAAGTTACCTCGCCATTTCTATCGGTAATCAAGTTTGGTTGCCAAAAAGCATAATCTTGAAAGCGAGAACGAATTTTGGAACTGGCTTGTAATACATCAAAATTTAAAGTATCCGCAATCGTAATTCCGTCAATATAATAATCGGTTTCGTTGGAACGAGGATTTATCAAATTCTGTTTTCCAATTTTCATAACAGAAACGCCTGCGACTTCACCTTGAAGTGTCGCCATTCCTCTAATTCGTATCGGTGTATTTTGAATTTCTGCTGCTTGAATTCTTATAGAACTTGTTACTTTTGACCTTTTTACTGCATCATAACCAACAACGACAACTTCACTTAAATCTTGACTTTCAAGCATTTGGATATTATAAGAAACGGCATTGCTAACTTCCAACTCAATCGAAGAAAAGCCAACATAACTACATATCAAAATCGGGTTTTTAATTTCAATCGGAACTTCCAAACTATATTGTCCGTCCAAATCGGTAATTGTTCCGATTTTCGTTCCTTTTATCAAAATTGTCGCTCCAATAAGTGCTTCGCCTTGTTCATCTTTCGCCATTCCTGAAACTGAATATGTTTTGCCGGAATATTTGGTTTTATTTTTACTTGGGACTTGACCGATTTTAGGATTTTCTATTGGTAAAATAATCTCCGGAATTGCCATAATTGACCTTAAAAGTGTCAAGTTACTATCCGCTTTATAAACGACTTTTTCCAAGCTTTCATATAATAAAGTATCGTTTCGGATTTCTACATTATTGATAAAATAATTCCCCCAAGTTGAGTAACCGTAATACGTATAATCGCCTTTTGCTAAATTCCTAAAGGTAGGAAAAGCATTAAAAAAGTACTTTTTATTCGTTTGATTATTAACAAAAACAAAAGCATAATGCGTAGAATCTTGTATTCCGGATATTTGATATCGAACTTTTCCGCCTTGACTAAATTTTACACTTTTAAAAATGGCTGATAATTGTCGTTTCACTAAAGGTGTCGTTTTCTTTGGACTAAAAACCTCTATTTTACGAATAAAAAACAATGTATCTTCTACTGATTTATGCGTCTTAAACGAAAACACCTGCCCCGAAAAATCGGTGATTCCGACGTATTCATTAAGTGGAAACCTTTCATTATAATATAATCGTTCTCGATTTTTTTCGATTTCATAAGAGAATTTTGACTCAAATAAAAACTTCGTTTTGAATTCTTCTTTCCTAATGAAATTTAAGGATTTATTTTCCTCAAAAGGACCAAAATTCACCAATTGTTCATTCCCATTATATGGATACACAATATCGTTTTGCCAGACATAAATTTGAGCAGAATAACCTGTTTTTTTATAGGTAAAAATCGACTTTTGCAAAAGTGATTTTTCAGCATTAGTCCATTCGGGTTTTCTTTGAAATAGTCGAGTATTTTTTGGTAAATTCTCCAAATCGATTGAAAAAACTAATTTCTCACCTCGTTTCAAATAAACGCTATCAATCCTCAATTCAAAGTCTAAACCACGAATCGTAATTTGATTATAACCAATTCGACCTTTAAAACTATAATCCGTTTTCGTATCGTGATAATGCACTAATTGACGATTTGCATAAATCAAATAAATTGGCTGCAGACGACTACTTTTAACCACAAACGGAGCAAATTGAGCGCGTGTAGAATCACTTTCGATATTCCAACTTTCTTGGTAAGAACCGTTATCTGCGAACAATAATTTATAAAAAATAAAACGGTCTAAATCAAAAGACTTTCGATAATTTTCAGAAATTATATCTACACGATTATGAAATTTGAAAGGCAAAACTTGGTATGAAGAATTATTGTAATTATCACTATAAGGTGTCGGTTTTGACTTACTCGTTTCACCAATAAACGGCACCTTATATTTCCAATTATGAATATCGCCAAACTGTGTATTTACAGCTCCTGCAACTAAATTTACATTTTTTGCATTCTTATTTTTCGATGTTTTCACCTTGACTTTTATATCAATTGTTTCGCCAGGTTGTACAATATTTGGTTGGTCAATCTCAATCGTTAATTGGTTTTCGGCATAATTAAAATTCTGCGAACTTTGGCGACCCGTTCCATTGATAATATATTCATAATCAATACGATACGATGTTTTTTTACGAGTCTTAGCCTTCCAAGTAATCATCTTTTCATTACTGCTTCCGTTCTTAATTTTTCGATTAATTCGATAGACTTTATAGTTGACTTCCAAACCACTCGGATTATATGCGAAAACAAAAATAGAATCGCCAGTTTGTACTAAATCAAAAATCGGTTTTTTCAAAAAATCATTTTCGTAACCGCTGAAATTCAAAGTATTACTATTGCTATTTGCAGAAGCACTCACGAACTCGAAGACAGGGTTTAGGACTTCTTTATAAGGTAATTGTACTGTTTTTTCAACAGTAAACTTCGATGATATTAAACCGAAACTTAGTTTACCAATTATAGAAACAGATTTTCCATTGACCCGATAATCGACCAAAAGCGTATCGCCGTCCAATCGTAAATCAATCAAAGTTGAATCTGAAATAATATCAAAGTTTAGCGTTTCTTCGTGTAATTCTCCGTTTGAATTCGTAAAAACAGCTTTTGTGAAAACGCTAAAATCTATATTTGGAATAGTTTCTTTTGGCAATAAAAAACGCATTTCTCCACCGAGTTCTAACGCCCCTTTATAATGAAAAAGCGTATCAGGAACAAGGACTATTTTATCATAAAATCCTCGAATGTTAGAAACCATCGCTGTAATTTCCACGTCGCCATCCATTACATTTTGACCATTTTTATCCTTTCCTTCGGCGTATAAAAGAATCGGTTCGTAGCGTTTAAAACCTTTTTTATCCGACCGTAAAGTATATGAAATTTCGTCTAATTGATAGTCTTCGTAATTGAAATACGTTTGCATTAGTTTCTTCTTTCCTTTCCAAAACTCAACTTGATATTGTCTATCTAATTGCAGAGAATCGCCTAACGGAAACTCAAAAATATAACTTCCTTTTGTCGTTGGTTCAATTATTTTTGAAAATTGGAAATTCCTATAATCTGTAATTTTTAAAATCAATTCTGAATGGTACGGTCGTCCGTCATTATTCGTCAAATAGGCTTTTATTTTAACTGTATCTTGCGGCAAATACTTCGGTTTATTCGTTGTAATATAACCATAAGTTGTTCGAGGATAAGGTTTTAATCGATACGTCAATCGATTCCAAGCACTACCAATCGAATACCACGGCGCATACCAAAGTTGCCAACCTATGATATTATCCCAAGTCCGAATAAACCAATTTTCACCATAACTATTTTTATTTATTTCATAAAAAACGAGCTGTTCGCCTTTCTGAATAATCAATAACTTACTGCCGTCAAACTTATTTACACTATAAAATTCAGTACCTTTTTTTTGTTTCAATTCCTTTCCATCCAACGTCACTTTATCAGGATTCTCGAATTGTCCTGTCGTATCTACAATGTAAAATTGAAACTTTTTTTTCTTTTGAATGGGTACAATTCCAATATTATTAAACGATAAAAATTGATAATCTAAACGTTCTTCTACCGTTCGAACGACAACATAATGTCCGATTGAATATTTCGGAGTTGCTTCATTTTTA
>Ga0209712_10003340_pt1 | contig 13022 bp, 14 predicted proteins | sample ArcOceMetagenome_FD_187443 | JGI IMG/M metagenome (GOLD analysis project Ga0209712, IMG submission 187443) | Marine eukaryotic phytoplankton communities from Arctic Ocean - Arctic Ocean - Greenland ARC118M Metagenome (SPAdes) (version 2) | ecosystem: Environmental > Aquatic > Marine > Oceanic...
TGAACTAAAATAAGTAACTGTAACTAAATGGAAATATTAAAAGTTCGACGTCCTCTTCTGGGCACCAAAATACCCTTTATATCCCCAAGAAATCGTTGGTAATAACTGCTTCTGGCGGGATGTGGGACCACTATCGGGACCGCTTTCAGGACCACTTCGTCGAATATCGCAGCCAAAGCGTCACAGATAAGCGGTCCAGACGCGCTTACACCCGGTAAGCTGTGTCGTGATAGTCTCGAGCACAATGGATGCAGTTATACCAAAGCTTCCCAAATATGTCTTCCAACGGGCCAATGGCTCGTATCGGTATAAGCGCAACGTACCCAAAGCACTGCGAGAGGTGATTCCCAAGGCGACGCTGTATCGCCAGCTGGGGAATAGCTACGATGAGGCAATCAGGAGGCTTCCTGTGGTCCATGCTGAGGTCGAGGCGTTGTTCGACCAAGAGCGCAGCACACCCAACAGTGTACGTGCTAAGTCCATTGTTCGTGAGCGCCTGGGCAAGTGGCACGCAGAGGTGTTTGCAGACGGGGTGGTTGAGCCTGAGTGGGATGTCACAGATGACTTCCGTGAACTGGCTGAGGAGCTTGAGGGCAGCACACCGCCCGAAGTGGTACGCCAGGTCGGCAGTGCCCGACTGTCTCCAGAGCCCATGACGCTCCTGCGGGTGCTAAACGAGTACTACGCCTACAAGTGTGACGACAGTGTTGAGGACAAAGCCCTTAAGACCCGCATTGAGCGGATCCGCAAGGACCTCGTAATTGCACTGGGTAAGAACAGGGTGGAGTGGACCCCTCTTGCTGACATCACCCGTGCTGATGCCAATACGTTCCGAGACTACCTGCTGAACCGTATGGCACCGAACTCCGTCGTTCGCACCGTTGGAGTAATCAAGGCGGCCATGAACCATGTGATCGTTGAGAACGACCTGGAGCAGCGTAACGTATTCCAAGGGATCAAGATCAAGGGGGCGGGCAGCACCAACACCGATCGACTTCCCATCACAGATGAACACCTCGAGCTTATGACACCTGCCTTCGAGAGCAGTGAGGTTGCCGCGGCTCTGCTCGTTCTCCTGACGGATACTGGAGCCCGCTTGGCAGAGATAACTGGGCTGGAGGCCAGAGATGTGGACCTCGATCAGGCCATCCTGTACCTGCGCCCCAATGACCACCGTGGGCTCAAGACCAAGACCTCCACCAGAAGCATCCCGCTATCACACAGGGCCACAGAGTGCCTCAGACAGCAGCAAGTTGGGCTCTCGGATACCGACCCCATCTTCCCCACCTACGCCCACCCCCGTGGCAGCGACAACGCCTCCGCCATGCTGATGAAGCGCCTTCGCTCATTCATCACAGACAAGAAGCTGACAATGCACTCCCTGCGCCACCGCATGAAGGACAAGCTGAGAAACACTGGCTGCCCTGAGGCCATCTCCCTGGCCATCCTAGGGCACAGCACCAACACAGTGGCTGCCAACTATGGCTCAGGGTATGCGCTGGAGGTCATGCGGGAGCATATGGAGAAAACATGGACCTGAGCATTCTAAATACTGCAGAAAACCCAATACCAGCCCACGCCTACGCCGCATTTTTGGCAGTCGTCTTGGGTGGCATACAGCTATCAAGGCCAAAGGGCACAAGCTCCCATAAATACCTTGGATACACCTGGGTTACCCTAATGTTGTGGGTCAGCATCAGCAGCTTTTGGATCCAGACAATCAAGATAATCGGACCCTTTAGTCCCATCCATTTCCTATCCATCTTTACCATATGGTCTGTTTTTGAAGCCATCCGGTCAGCTAGAAACGGAAACATCATACGTCACAAAAGAATGATGAAGCTGCTCTACATCCTAGCACTCATTGTAACAGGGCTCTTCACGCTGCTTCCAGGGCGGACAATGAATGCTGTGTTGTTTGGAGTGTAAGTGATGAACCTGAGCGGGTGTGGTGATGAATTTTGTTTGGATAAAATATCAATGAACAAAGCCCGAGCATTTAACCCGTTCTTGTGTGCGAAGACTGATAACCTCAAGGCGCTCATCGCAGAAGTACAAACACAAATGAGCGGCTATGAGGCCTTTCACGAGACACGTAAGAGAGCTCGCAGACCTGCGGACCAGGTCACCTATGAGCGCATAGTTGAGGCCATTCTGTGTGACCTGTGTGCTGTAGAGTTCGAACCTAATAACGACAGCATACACCTCCCCCTGAGTAATAAAGTCCTGAGGTCAAAGTCACGCTACAAAGGGACCGCCTTGGGCAAAACCCTTCCAGACTTCGAACTGCATCACAAAACCCGTTGTCCCAATAAACAATGACTTTGGCAGTCACTACTTCTCGCATCTAGTCGAAAACTGACCAGAACTTGCATCACCGCCTATTGCCCCAAAAGGAAGCATTTAGGCGTTTGTTTCTTCGCTACTAAAATGAAGGTTACGTAGAAAATCAGTCAGTTCTTCGTAGCTCATGGACGCCGCTTCGCAATCGAGCACGAGACGCCCCCTATCCAGTACAATCAACCTGTCACACACGGCATGCACATGGTGAATATTGTGTTCGATATAGATACACGACCGACCGTTTTCCTTAATCGACCGAATGAAGTTTAGAACTTTTTCGACCTCGGAAAGCGCCAACGCGACTGTAGGCTCATCTAGCACAATCAAATCACTTTCGAAATGCATGGCGCGACCGATCGCAACGCCCTGGCGTTCGCCACCGGATAGCCGCCCAACTGGAGTATCGACATCAATGCCCGCTCCACGAAAACCTATGGTGTCACGCATGATCTTTTCGGCCAAACGTTTTTGTTCACTTACTTTGATAAATCCTAGTGAGTTGGTAATCGGTCGACCTACAAAGAAATTGCGCCAAAGAGGCTGTTTAGTTCCGAGAGAGGACGATTGATAAACTGTTTCTATCCGCAATTCGTGGGCGCGTTGAACCGAGTAATTTGCAAAATCAATGCGTTCGCCACGAATGGAAACCTCACCACTTGTTGGAGGTTCGACGCCCGTCATAATCTTGATTAGGGTGGATTTTCCAGCGCCGTTGTCACCAATTAGCCCGACAATTTCATTGCTACCAATGTCCAGCGAGACATCTTGCAGGCTAACGACAGGGCCATACGATTTGCCTACGTTTTTAAGTTGCACGATCGGTTGGTCGCTCATATTGGAACTCCGTTTTTCACCCAAAATTGGGCGTGTATGTCTGGGCGATGATCACTCGCCGTCCAGACATCATTTGCTTAGCGTAAGCCTTGAGCGACTAGGGATTCAATTAGATCGACATTGTCTTTTGTGACGACGCCACCCCCTGTATTTAAAAACAGACCACCAAGTCCGTACTTGGCCTCCAAAACAGCGGCGACAACCGGCATGAAGCCTTGAAGATAGGGTTGCTGGTCAAGAACGAGCGTTAGGTACCCTTTCTTCACTTCGTCGATCGCAGTCGGCGAAATGTCAAAACCAGCAGTTACAATCGAACCCGCATCTTTACCGGCGTCACGAAGAACTTTGCCAAGGAACGCCGTAATGCCACCATGGCCAGGGACAATAATGGCGCGTGTGTCCGGATTTGCTTCGAGATAGCTAACCAAGATCGGAACGGCAAGCGAGGGGTCCTGTACGGCTTCATTGGACCATTGCAGCTTGTCATAAGCGATGCCCGCAGCGTCAAGCGCAGCTAGTGAGCCTTCGGCGACGTTTGCACCAGGAGCGCCTGCCACGAACGCACCGTAGACAACGACTTTATCACCTGTACCAAGTCCGCCTTCTTGGGCAGACAGGCGAGCTAAGTTTGCGCCGGCATCATAATTGTCGAGGCCAAAATAGCTGCGGCCAGATCCTGGAAGATTATTATTTCCTACAACTACCGTCACACCTTCGCGATCCGCGCGGTCAAGAAAGCTTGTCATAGCTTCGGTTCCGGGGTGTCCCATGACGATGATTGCGTCGGGCAAGGCGGCCAATGCTTCATTGGCTTGTTGTAACATACGCTGCGCGTTCCACTGTGAATGCTGTTCGATCAAGTTAATATCAAGAACACGTGCGGCATCGCGTGCACCAAGTTCACGCGCAAGCGTGGCCGGGCCACCCGGATTGCCACCCAGTTGCATATAGACGGTTAGATTGCCGTCGACTGATTCTCTGTCTTGTGCGGAAAGGCTGGTAGCGCCGATCGCAACCGCGGCAATGGCCGCAAAGATGTTTCCTGTTAAGCGTTTCATATTGACGTTCCTCCTATTGAGTTTGTTGATTTGAGTTTCAGTAATTACGTAGTTTTGTTCGCAGCATTCGGACCAATGGGACGTTGTCAGGGTTTTCGATGATGGTATTGGCGGTCACCGAGACGATGAAAACAAAGCCGATAAAGAAGCGGGTCCAAAATCCCTGAATACCTGACGCCACCAATCCAGCTTCGATTACGGTCACGATGAAGGCAGCGAAGACAGTTCCAATCACCTTGCCAGACCCACCATAAATAGACGTTCCGCCGATAAAAACGGCGGCGATGACTGTGAGCAGATAGCCCATTCCCTGACTTGAAAAATAGGCAGTGGTTTCAAGGGTCAACAAAACACCCGCCAGGCCGGACAATGCGCCAGAAAGGGTAAAGAGTTTGATCTTCTCACGTGTTGCGTTGATGCCTACAACTTTTGCAACCTCGAGACTGTCGCCAATAAACAGCAGGTTTTCACCAAATCGATGGCGATTCAGGAGCGCCCAGATGAATCCTGCAATCAATATTGTCCACACCATTTGGGCTGGGAAAACGCCGCCAATTCGGCCAACTAAAATAGTGTGCATTGGGGTCCCGTAGATATCGGGAATGGCAAGCTGAATGCCGCCCGAAACGACCGTTACAAGTCCGCCCCAGAGAAATAGCATAGCTAGAGTGGCGATGAGCGAAGGGATTCCAAGTAAGGTTATGACCATGCCGTTGATCAACCCCATGGTCGCGCCAACGGAAACCGCCAAAATCATTGCAAACCAGGTTAATTCCCATTGTTGAAAAAGAATTCCAAAGACGTAACTTGCGGCAGCTACGACTGAAGGAAAAGATAGGTCCATTTCCCCCGCCACGGCGACCAAAGTCACGCCGAGAGCAATAATTAGGGGCGGCGGCACGGTTGCCATGAAGCTCATGTAGACTCGGTAGCCAAGAAACGCTTGCGGAGCAGTGATCATGAAAACAACGATCATGATCACGAAGACTAGGGCGACCGATGCGCCGTCCATTTGAAACATCCGCCTCATCAGTCCCGGACCAACGCTGCGATTTGGAGTTTTTGGTTGCTTTTTTTTTGATGCGGTGACTTTTTGCATATCAGAGTACACCAAATTCCTCATAGACATCCGTCAGTCTACGCCCGGCCTTCAATGCATCCAACGACTTGTTTTCAGCCGCCAGTTTTTCACGACCGGCCTCTAATACCGCTTTTTCCAACGACTGTGGAATAACAATACACCCGTCCGCATCGCCAAAGACAATGTCGCCCGCATGAACCAGTACCCCAGCACATTCGACTGGTACGTCGACCTCAATGACTTTGCCCCGACCCATACTATCAAGTGGCGCAATTCCACCAGAATAAACTGGAAATTCTAGTCCGCGTATTTGGTTGATATCGCGTACGAAGCCATCCATGACCGCGCCAGCGGCTCCGCGAACCGTTGCGGCAGTGCTTAGCAACCCACCCCAAGGCGCAATGCGTCCAGTTTTTCCACAAGCGGCAACAACGATATCGCCTGGCTTTAGGTCGTCGACTAACCCAATCTCGAGAGCGTAATGGTTTTCATCTGGTCCAGGCCGAGCATAGACATCGGCATATAACATTGTGCGTGCCCGTCCCACCATAACGAGAGCATCATCAAGTGGACGCATAAACGGCGCTAGGGCCTGTTTGGTATGACCAAGTCCGTCTAGGACATCAGAGATCATGGCGCAAAAAAAGGTATCACGCATTTCCAAGACCACTTTATCAATGAATTCCGGATTGGCGTTATCTGTTATGTTGTTTGGCAAAATATCACTCCGACATGTATCGTTAAATGTAACATGCATAGAGTCACCTCAACTGTCAACAATGTAAAATACTACCAGTCAAGAAAGCTTGCGCATCTCAAAAGAGTGAGCATCTGGGCCGTTTGATTGGAGCAAAGTAGTCATATTTTGACCGATTGGAATTGAACTAAATCAGGTCAGGACAGGTTGCAGTGACCGGCAATAGAGTTTGCCGTCAGGTCCATCCACCATCAACGACGAATGACTGTGCAGTGCAGTTTCTGCTGCCCTCCGACGCCAGGAATAGCGCCATTGATGCGATGTCTTCGGGCGTTAGTTGGTCAGGAAGGCATTGGCTATCAGCTATTTTAGCAGCAGATGTTTCGTCATACCAATTGTCCACCTGCCGTTCTGTCATGACCCAACCAGGCAGAATGCAATTCGCCCTAATTCGGTGCATGCCGACATCTCGAGCCAATGCTCGCGTCATGCCCTGAACACCTGCTTTGGCAGTTACATAGGCAGCCATGTTTCCGGCTGCCATTGCCACGACTGTCGATCCAAGATTGATAATAGATCCGCCGCCATTTTTGATCATCCCAGGAATAACGGCTTGCGCGGCAAAGAATTGATGGCGCAAGTTTACGTTGATCGCCTCATCCCAGTCTTCAGGCTCCAACGCGCTGAAAGAATGCCTAGTGTCTCGTCCCGCGTTATTGACCAAGATATCGATCGGGGAATTCCAAAGTTCCTCAAATGCTTCGATGGATTTGCGCAGTTCTGAGATGTCTCGGATGTCGCAATTTAGGAAGTCAACATTGGGCCCAAGTTGCTCAACCAACGCCATTGAGGGATTGTCGCTTATGTCAACGAACCCAACACGTGCGCCCTGATTTGCAAATTCGGAGACCAAGCTTGCACCGATGCCAGTCGCGCCGCCTGTAATAAAGACGGTCTTAGATTTAAGGCATGGATACTTTGCTGTAAGCATATTTTTTTCAATGTTTGTTTGATTGCGGTTTTTAATATAGTTAGACGCTTATAGGTATAAAAAAAAGGATACGCAAATTGGTCGATCCGAAGCCGGTCTCCAACGGAGTCCCGAAAAAACGCGCTACAATCAAAGATGTGGCGCGTGCGTCCAATGTGTCCCCTATGACGGTTTCCAATGTTCTGAACGACAAAATGCAATTTGTAAGTTCGAAGACCAAGGCGCGTGTAGAGCGGGAAATTGCACGCCTGAATTATCGGCGCCAAACTGCCGGCCGAAATCTCAGATCAGCGGATCAAAGGTCGATTGGGCTTGTTGTTGTTAGTGACGATTCAGCATTCTTGGAGGATCAATTCGCTGCAAAAGTTGCGGCAGGTTTGGCAAATTCTCTGAACAAGGTGGACTATACATTGACAGTTCAGGGCGTGCGAGCTGACGCCCTGTCAGACGCCATGATAATGCGGAATTTTGACGTCGCGGGTGTCTGCGCCATGATTTCTGGACCGATTGAGGTAAGGAAAAAAGTCGTCAAACAACTTCATGCACTAAGCCAACCACTAATTTTGTTTCAGCAGACCAATACGGAAGAAGTGGATGATCTATGCACTATTAGGTTGGACGAAAGTGCGAGCGGTGAGATTATAGGTGACCACCTTCTGGCACGGGGTGTCAGATCGATCTTGGCTTTGCGGCCAAAGCAGCATTGGTTTGCGATCGAAAGACGGTTTGAGGGTATTCAGAAAGCAATGTCGAACACGACCGGAACTCCAACGTTCACAGTTCTTGAAGCAGCGTCAGAATCACAAATATCAGTGCAAACTGCGCTGGAAGATTTCTTGGAAAAGAATCCACTTCCCGACGCCATCGTAGGGGGTAATGATCAGATTGCATTGGCCGCCATGTTGCTTATGGCTGATCGCGGGGTAAGCGTGCCAAAAGACGTGCGAATTGCAGGATTTAACGGGTTCGAAGCGCATCGCTATCTTAGGCCGCAATTAACGACAGTGGCTTCTCCAGCTTACGATCTTGGGGACCGCGCTGGGGCAATGATTTTGAATCGCCTTTCAAGTGGGTCTTTCTCAACCCATGATCTAGTCTTGCCGGTCTATTTTTCCCCTGGTGGCACGACATAATTTATTCTGAAATGGATTTGGTAATTGAAAATATTTAGTATCACTTGCGGGTAGTTTAATTTAACGTTACATGTTGGGAGTAGAATTTTCTGGCTGGCCCAACTTTTCCAGTTTGAGGGATTGTCGATGACATCAGGCGAAAAAAAACCAACCCTAAGAAGTGCCGAATGGTTCGGACGTACAGGCAAGTACGGGTTTGTACCAAGGAGCTGGATGCGCAGTCAGGGGTTCTCGGAACGCCTTTTGGACGGGCGCCCGGTCATCGGAATTTGCAATACTTGGTCTGAGCTGTCGAACTGTAATCGCGGATTGAAAGAGCTGGCCGAGCATGTGAAGCGCGGCGTCTTGATGGCTGGTGGATTTCCTTTGGAGTTTCCTGTTGCCGGCCTAGGTGAGCCATTCATGCGTCCGACAACTATGATGTATCGTAACCTTGTAGCGATGGATGTTGAGGAAACACTAAGGGCCAATCCGATCGATGGCGTTGTGCTTCTGTGTGGTTGTGACAAGACGACACCGGCGTTGATGATGGGGGCAGCAAGCTGCGACCTCCCAGCAATTGTCGTATCCACGGGACCGATGCTGAATGGGCGTTTTCGCGGTCGAGTGTTGGGCTCTGGTACGGACGTATTTAATCTCGACGATGACCTACGGTCCGGTAAGATTTCAAAGCAAGACTTCAGCGATGCCGAAGCTGCCATGTCCCGATCTATCGGAACGTGTATGACCATGGGCACTGCCTCGACCATGGCGTCATTGGCCGAAGCAATGGGCATGGCGTTGCCTTTGAATGGCTCGATTCCTGCACCAGATAGCCGCCGCGCCGTGTTGGCTGAAATTTCTGGTTCTCGGATCGTTGAAATGGCCAACGAAGACATTCGGATGTCGCAGATATTGACCAGGGAAGCTTTCGAAAACGCAATTGTTGTGAACGGCGCGATCGGTGGTTCGACGAATGCAGTTGTGCACCTATTGGCCCTTGCGGGGCGTTGTAATGTGGATCTTTCGCTTGACGATTGGGATCAGCTTGGGCGTGATATTCCATGTCTCGTTGATCTCAAGCCATCGGGCCGTTTCCTGATGGAAGAATTCTTTGAGGCTGGTGGATTACCCGTCGTGATGAACAGGGTGTCCGACCGATTAAATCTGGATGCGCCTGCTATTGAAGGTGGGACAATTGGTGACAGGATTTCCGATGCTGAGGGGTTCGATGATGAAGTTATCCGCAAACGCGCCAACCCTGTAACGGAACAAGGTGGAATTGTCGTCCTGCGTGGTAACCTTGCCCCCGATGGTGCCATCCTGAAGCCCTCTGCAGCGAGCCCCAAGCTGATGAAACACACCGGTAAAGCAATTGTCTTTGAAAGTGCCGAAGATTTTCGTGTCCGCGTCGATAATCCTGATCTGGAGGTGGATGAAAATAGCGTGTTTATCCTGCGAAACTCTGGACCCAAAGGGTATCCAGGCATGCCAGAGGTTGGTAGCATGGCCATTCCCAGCAAATTGATTGCTGCTGGCGTAACCGACATCCTGCGTATTTCTGACGCCCGGATGAGTGGCACGGCATTTGGAACGGTTGTCTTACATGTCGCGCCCGAAAGCGCCGTGGGCGGGCCCCTTGCAGCCATTGAAACTGGCGATACCATTGTCTTGGATACCCAAGCGCGACAATTGGATGTCATGCTGTCCGACGACGTTTTGCAGGCGCGTCTTGCCAAGTTAACGCCAAATCCGTCGGATCAGACGCGTGGCTACAGCAAGCTTTATGTCGATCATGTTCAGCAGGCCAACCAAGGTGTTGATTTTGATTTTCTTGTTGGCGGGTCTGGAACACCGCCTTCCAAACCGTCATTTTGAAAAGCCATAGCGCGAACCGCTATGAGCATTTCCACTAACAGCGCCGCCCACTGGCAGTAACAACCGGAGCCATCAAATGACCGAACGAGCGTATTGCGACTGCCATGTCAACATCTGGAACGATGAACACATTCTACCTCTTTACCACACCTTGCAAGCCCGCGTGCGCCAAGGCGACATCGCCCCTAAGGCTGATGCCGATACGCTTTATGAGGCGATGCGGGACGTCGAAAAAGCAATCGTTTTTTCCCTACGCTATGGTGACTCCGTTGGGATCGAGGGTGACGATGAAACAACAGCCGCAGCGGTGGCAAAGTATTCGGACAAGTTTGTTGGGTTTGCCTATGTCGATCCTCGGCGCAAGGACTGTATGGATCTTTTGCATCACGCTATCGACGATCTAGGACTTAAAGGAGCGAAATTCGGGCCCATTTATAATGGTGTTGCGCTGTCCGATCCGCGGATGGAACCGGTATTGGAATTCCTCCAGAAGCGAAACTTGCCCCTTACCATGCATATGGGCACCACATTTGCGCGCAATGCGCCAGTTGATCTGGGACGTGCCATCCATGTCGAACCTGTGGCGATGAAATACCCAGATCTGACCATGGTGTTGGCACACATGGGCCATCCTTGGTACGAAGACGCAATTGCGGTTGCTCGCAAGCAACCAAATGTTTTTCTTGATCAATCTGCTTTGTTTTATCGACCTTGGCAGTACTACAACATGTTAATCCTGTCCCAGGAATACAAAATTACGGACAAGATCTTCTTTGGAACAGATTTTCCTTTTGCCGGTGTTGGCGAAAGCGTTGACGGGCTGTTGAACATTAACGACATGCTTGAAGGCACAAAGCTTCCACGTGTCAGTCGAGAGACAATGGACCGGATTTTGCAATCAAATCCGTTTGATGTTTGGTGGAAGGGTGATCGCCCGTTTTAGTGCGCTCTTCTGGTGTTTAATTTTGAAGCTCAAGTTTTACCCGACTGTGGGTTCCTGGGCGTGTTTTCTGGAGATTAGGAGCGTCAAATAAATGGGACGATTAAACGGAAAAACTTGCCTTGTAACAGCTGCGGGACAGGGAATAGGTCGCGCGTCGGCATTGGCCATGCTTGCTGAGGGTGCACAAGTCTATGCCACAGATGTTAATGAGGCCGCGTTGAGCGAATTGTCTTCGGCAGGGTTGAATGCATTCAAATTAGACGTAAGGGATCCGGCATCAATTGCAAATGCGGTTGAGCGCACGGGCGGAACAGATGTGCTTTTCAACTGCGCTGGGTTTGTGGCATGCGGCACGATCCTTGACTGCGACGAAAATCAATGGGCGTTTTCTAATGATCTTAACGTCACGTCGATGTATCGCATGAACAGGGCATTCTTGCCGAGAATGATTGCACGCGGCGGAGGGTCCATTATCAACATGGCTTCGGTCGTATCATCCGTTGTGGCCGCTCCTGGGCGTTTCGCATACGGGGCGACCAAAGCCGCGGTGGTGGGTATTAGTAAATCCATTGCCGCGGACTTTATTGCCGATGGTGTGAGGTGCAACGCAATTTGTCCGGGCACAGTCGAGAGCCCTTCTTTGGAACAGCGGCTGCACGACACAGGGGATTATGACGCCGCCAAAGCGGCATTTATTGCGCGCCAACCAATGGGGCGAATTGGCCGAGCTGAAGAAATCGCGGCGCTTGTCGTTTATCTGGCGTCGGACGAATCTACTTACACGACTGGTGTCGAACATGTGATTGATGGCGGCTGGACGAATGCATAAAGGATAAAATATATGAAACTTTTACGTTTCGGAGAAGCGGGTGTCGAAAAGCCCGGAATAATGGACACCAACGGGACAATTCGTGATTTGTCTTCTGTTCTGACTGACATTGCAGGTGACGCGCTCTCTGATGAAGGGATAACGCGGATTGCTGCAATTGACCCCACAACATTACCAAGCGTTGATGCCGACACGCGCCTTGGACCATGTGTGGCTGGAACGGGTAAGTTTATCTGTATTGGGTTGAATTACGCGGATCACGCGGCGGAAGCTGGGTTAGATCTGCCGCCAGAACCAGTGATATTCATGAAGGCCACAAGCGCGATTTGCGGGCCAAACGATCCGATTGTCATTCCACGCGGATCTACAAAAACAGATTGGGAAGTTGAGCTTGCGGTCGTCATTGGCAAACGAGCGAAATATGTCACCCAAGCAGAAGCAATGGACTACATTGCGGGATTTGCAATCACAAACGATGTGTCTGAGCGATCATTCCAAAATGAACGCGCTGGACAGTGGACGAAGGGAAAAAGTTGCGACAATTTCGGTCAAATCGGCCCGTGGCTTGTGACCCGAGATGAAATATTAGATCCGCAGAATCTGTCGATGTGGCTGACGGTAAACGGACAAATGATGCAAAACGGATCAACAAAAACAATGGTCTACAGTGTGGCCAATGTTGTGTCCTATCTCAGTAACTTTATGAGCCTTCAGCCAGGGGATGTGATTTCTACCGGCACGCCACCAGGCGTAGGGATGGGGCAGAACCCACAACAATATCTCCTCCCTGGCGATGTTGTGGAATTGGGCATCGAAGGTCTCGGTAGGCAGCGTCAGAACGTGATCGCTGACCCTGAGTGATCAAAGCAAGTGTGACCCAAGAAGAGAAAATAGCTCCTATCCACTGGGCATTGTTGCATGGAGCATGAAGAGGTCGGAACATGCCTTACCCGAGGCGGATTTCAGGCGGTGCGTTGGAAATTGGGGCGGCCCAGTTCAGTCATTTGGTTCGGAATCTGGACACCAATAGTGGCCTCTGTCTTCTGATTTTCAAAGTTGTGCGCCTTGAGCTTTGGACTAATAACCGTTTTCCAACGACCTATCTTGTGTCTCGATAGGGCAACAAAGATAATGAAGGACACCTTCCGGGGGCACACAGAGATAACCCCTCAGGTCACCCTGGGGTAGGTCCAGGAGGTCACCCCCATAGTAGGTCCCTAGGGGGAGGTATGTTTGTGGTAGAATAACAAAGGAAC
>Ga0209712_10003344_pt1 | contig 13015 bp, 16 predicted proteins | sample ArcOceMetagenome_FD_187443 | JGI IMG/M metagenome (GOLD analysis project Ga0209712, IMG submission 187443) | Marine eukaryotic phytoplankton communities from Arctic Ocean - Arctic Ocean - Greenland ARC118M Metagenome (SPAdes) (version 2) | ecosystem: Environmental > Aquatic > Marine > Oceanic...
GCCAGTGCAGGTTTAATTATTGTCGCTATCGCCTATTTTCAAAATCATCTTGGTTTAGAACCCTGCTATCTATGTATGACTCAGCGTGTATTTGTGATTGCCGTGGGGGTAATCTGCGGTATTGCAGTGCTACATAATCCTGCCCCTAAGGGTCAGCGGATCTATGCTGGGCTTGGGACTATAACCGCGCTATTGGGTAGTTATTTTTCAGGTAAACAGCTGTGGCTGCAGAGCCTTCCAGAAGATCAGGTGCCCGCCTGCGGTATTCCAGTGGACTATTTGTTCGATAGCTTTTCTGTTGCTGAAGCCATCTCAATGCTGCTGCGGGGCGATGGCAACTGCGCAGAAGTACAGTGGCAGCTATTGGGCCTGAGCATGCCCGGCTGGGTCATGGTCACCTTTGTTGGGTTCGCTGCCGTGGGCATAGTGCAATTCTTACGCAAGGCTTAAAGCTTTGCCTAGCGCTGCTAATTTTACTGGTTTTTCAGTATCTCGGTGAGCTTGGCGTTCAAGCCTTAACCATTAGCCTACCGGGCCCATTGCTAGGCATGCTGATGCTATTAGGGGTTTTGACTGTTTATGACAGGCCCCTAGAATTCTTGGACAAAACTAGCAACTTACTAATTCAAAACCTATCTCTGATGTTTATTCCACCCTCGGTGGGGGCGTTTTTTCTTAGCGCTCAGATTTATCAGCAGTTTCCGTCTCTACTCTCAACGATTCTACTCAGCACTGTTGGCGGCATCTTATTTTTGGCGCTACTAGTGAAGCTTCTGCTTTATAAGGCTCCGCGGTTCAAGTCCCCGGCAAACCGGCCCAAGGATCAGTGATGGAATTTTTGATTCTACAGTGGCAACAAATTAGCCTTAGCTCCTGGGTTATTGGCCTCTCTCTAGTGGGCTTTATGATCGGCACCTGGGCCTATAGTCGCAGCGGGGGGAATCCTGTTTTGCACCCGCTCTTAGTTGCTACCCCGTTGGTAGCGGGCCTGCTATATCTGATTGATATGGATTTTCAGACATACTATGCTGGCAATGGCATTCTCAACTGGCTACTGGGGCCTACGACGGTAGCATTAGCTGTGCCCCTGTCTAAGCAGATGCGTCAACTCCCGCCGCTTTTAGTGACCATAGGTATTACCGTTCTGGTGGGAGGGTTTTTCACCACAGTCTCTGCTATCGCCATTGGTGCCCTGCTAAATGCCGAGGAGCTAGTAATACTTTCATTGGCAGCAAAGTCGGTCACAACGCCCATTGCCGTGGGCATAACGGAGCAGATAGGGGGCCTAGTAACCCTGATCGTCATGGTCGTCCTGCTAACCGGTATTGTCGGAATTCTGTTCGCCCAAACTGTTTTTAACCTGGTGAAAATTACTGACGAGCGATGGCAGGGACTGATTTTGGGTATAAGTGCCCACGCCATCGGCACAGCTAAAGCCTTCGATAAAAGCCCGCGCTGTGGTGCCTTTGCGACATTAGGAATGGGATTAAATGGCATTTGGACAGCTGTTTTTCTGCCGCCATTAATGCCTATTCCGGTCGCAATTTTTCTTTAGTGAATAGTTATTATCCAGCATAAAAACAGGTAAACTAAGGTTTCAAGGGAGTAATAATAAGAGGATCTTATGTTAGAAAATTGCCAAACATTGCAGCAGCACTGGGGCGGAGTGAGTGAAGTCATTGACCGCTGGTTGGAAGAACGCCGTGAATTGCTGGTCAAGTATTGCGAACTCAGTGAAATAAACAACTTTGATGGTGCCAATGAGGACCATGGCAGCAAGTTGCAAAATTTCTGTGAGCTTATGGTGGACTACGTGTCCGTTGGCCATTTTGAAGTGTTTGAACAGCTTGCCGGTGAAGGTAAAGCCTTTAGCGATAAGGAAGGCCTTGCGCAAGGCGCAGAGCTAATGGAAAAGATTCAGCCTTCCACAGAGTTTATTCTAGACTTTAATGACAAGTACCTAGCCACAGATGACTTGGATGCGCTGATAACGGACCTCTCCGGCATTGGCGAGACCTTGGCTCTACGCTTCGAATCTGAAGATAAAATGATTGAAGTGCTGCATAGCTCCCACGTCAGACTTCTTATGGCAGAGTCATAGAGCGAAGAGTTATTCTGGCTTAGGGCCGGCAGCGCAGGCAGTGAAAGCTCTATAACTGAGCTCTTAGTTTAGGCTATAAATTTGAGCTCTACATTTGAGCTATTAGTTTGAGGTATAAAATACTGACCCAAAGTCTGGCCCATAAGGTCACTGGCAAAAACTAGCTAAAAAAAAGCCCCGATAAATCGGGGCTTTTTCGTGTCAGCTTAGGTAGATTAACCTTCTTCAGCTTTCACATTAGCCTGCAGCAATTCAACTTCAAAGATCAAGGTAGCATTAGGGCCTATTGGACCTGTGCCGCCGGGGCCATAGGCCAAGCTAGCAGGAATGTAAAGTTCCCACTTAGAGCCCTCTTCCATTAGCTGCAATGCTTCAGTCCAGCCCGCAATAACCTGAGTGACACCAAACTGCGTAGGTACGCCACGTTTGACTGAACTATCGAATTCGGTTCCATCTAGTAAGCGACCCGCGTAATGAACCTCAACAGTACTATCGACACTTGGCACAGCACCTGAGCCAGCCACCAGTACTTTGTACTGCAAACCAGACTCAGTAGTAGTTACACCTTCTTTGGCGCCATTTTCGGCTAAAAAGGCTGTTCCTTCGTCAAGATTAGCGTCGCCCTGCATCTGGCTCGCCTGCTGCTCTGCCTGCTGCATTTCGTCGCGCTTATCGGTCATTACAGTTTCGAAAGCCTTAATAGCTTCGGCGATCTGCTCTTCAGACAGCTGCGGCTCAGCATTAGTCAAACCGTCATTAAAGCCTTGCTGGAACGCTGCAGTATCAATTTCGATGCCGATAGTCTGGATATTTTTGCCATTATCCATACCCAATAAGTAACTGATTTTTTGGTCTTGAGTTTGCAAGTCTGCCTCCTGAGGCTGGTTATTCATTTGATCACAGCCAGCCAGAGCAAGTAGTGCAGTCAATGAGAGGATTTTGAATAGATTCATGGTTGTTCCTGTTGTTGCTAAATTAAAGAGTAATTTGTGTCACTGGCGGTAGTTTAGATTATTTGACCCATGGGGTTAATCAATTTTTTTATAAATAAGGTCCCAGACACCATGGCCTAGACGCTCACCGCGCATCTCGAACTTGGTCATAGGTCGATAATCCGGTCGAGGAGAATAGGCACCTAGACCAGCGATGTTTTCAAAGCCCTCTGCAGCATCTAACGTCTCGAGCATCTGCTCTGCGTAATGTTCCCAGTCAGTGGCCATATGAAGCACGCCGCCAGGGCGTAATTTTTCACGAACGAGTTGCACGAATTCAGGCTGCACTATGCGTCGCTTGTTGTGCTTTTTCTTGTGCCAGGGGTCGGGAAAGTAAAGCTGCAGGCGGTCTATGCTCTGGGCTGCGAAACATTCTTCGAGCACATCGTTGGCGTCGGCCAAATATACCCGCAGGTTTTCTATACCGCGCTCCTTAGCGCCATTCATTAAGGTGCCTACACCTGGTGGATGCACTTCAATACCAATAAAGTCGGTCTCTGGCTCAGCGGCAGCCATTTGCAGCAACGAGTCACCCATACCAAACCCTATCTCGAGTACCTTGGGGCCACTACGACCAAACTCAGTGTCCGTGTCAAGCGCGCCATCAGCTAGTTTGAGGCCGTACTGAGCCCAGCTGTTATCAAACGCATTGCGCTGCCCGTCGGTCATTCGGCCGGCGCGGACCACGTAGCTACGAATTGATTTTTTGCGGTATTCTGGTCTGATATCCATTTAATTTGGTCTTTTTAATCCAGCTTTTTGTCAGTCGTTTGGGCCGCAGTGAAAAGCAGCATCCAGCCAAAGATAAAGGCTAGACCCCCGAGGGGCGTTATCATACCCAGTGCACTGATGCCGGTAAACACTAGGGCATAGAGTGAGCCTGAAAACAGCAAAATACCCAGCAAGAAACTCTTTGCCGCCCAAGCTTGATGGCGAGGGTTAAGTGCTGAGTCAGGCAAACTGACAAGAGCTAGCAGAGCAATAGTGTGCAGAAACTGATACAGCACTGCGGTACGGAATGTCTGTAGATAGGTCTCCGAGAGAGAATCTTGCAAACCGTGGGCAGCAAAGGCTCCCAGTGCGACAGAGAGCGCTCCGCTTAGAGCGATTATTTTGATCCACTGAGGCTTATTCATAAGGGCTTTCGTCATAGGGGCTTTGTCTTAGAAGCTTTGTCATAGAGGCTTTGTCTTAGAAGCTTTTTCATAAAGGCTGTTGTTTAAGGGCTTTTTTGAACCCAATAAAAAAGCCGCACTATCCGTTCTGAATCGGTGCGGCTTACAGATTGATCTGGGTTACTTAGGCTTCCATTGCGACGCGTACTTTCTTCATGGCATTTTTCTCTAGCTGGCGAATACGCTCAGCAGAAACACCGTATTCATCGGCTAACTGGTGCAATGTCGCTTTTTTATCGTCTAACCAGCGGCGCTGTAAAATAGCTTGGCTGCGCTCGTCTAGGGCCTTAACGGCTTTAGCAAGACGCATGTTGTTGTCGCCTTCAAAGTCTTCGTTCTCAGCTTGCTGAGCCGGGTCGGCTGCTTTATCTTCGAGAAAATAGACAGGGGCGTAAGCCGCTTTTTCGTCATCTTCATCTGCCGGAGCATCAAAAGCTGAGTCCCGCGCGGTCAGGCGCATTTCCATTTCCATCACGTCTTTGATTTCAACACCCAAATCATCCGCCACGGCTTTAGCCTCGTCGGCGGTCAACCACTGCAGTTGCTTCTTAGCGCTGCGCAGGTTGAAGAACAGCTTACGCTGAGACTTAGTTGTCGCAATTTTGACGATGCGCCAGTTGCGCAGAATAAATTCGTGGATCTCTGCTTTAATCCAATGGACCGCAAAAGACACAACGCGGACACCCTTTTCCGGGTTAAAACGTCGCACTGCCTTCATAAGGCCAACATTGCCTTCTTGGATAAGGTCTGCCAGAGGCAAACCATAACCGTTGTAGGAGCGCGCAATATGCACCACAAAGCGCAAATGAGACATAACCAACCGGCGTGCAGCATCGAGATCTTCTTCGTAATACAGCGATTCACCGAGAGACTTTTCCTCTTCAATTGACAGAATCGGGACCGTAGCAGTGCCCTGAATATAAGCATTCAGGTTAGCGCCTGGGGTCATCCACTCCATGGCTTGAAGGGCTTTGTTCATAACGGTCTCTTGAGGTTGGTGGTCGGTAAGCATAGCACTAAAAGATTAGTGGTTCCTAGCCCCTAAAAGTTCATAAAGTAAGGGGATTTATCTAGGGTTTTTACGCCGATAAAGCTTATTTTGGTTCAATATCTCTCAGGTGTTTGCTCACGGCAATCCAGGCGCCACCCAAACCAAACATCCCTCCTAGACCCATAAGACCCAAAAACCCAACAAAACCTAGGCCTTGCAGGCGATATTGGCTCTGATACAGATCGGCCAAACTGGCCACAGAACTGCTCAGCCACAGCAGGCTGGCATAAATCATGATGGCTGCGCTCAGAGCACCGAACAGGCCCAGTAGCAGACCCGTATAGAGAAACGGCCGTCTGACATAGGCATTAGTGCCGCCCACCAACTTGATAACAATAATCTCATCGCGGCGACTCTGAATAGATAATCTTATAGTGTTGCCAATCACCAACAGCACGCCGAGGCCCAAGGTAGCACCCAGTGCCAAAGCTACTTTGCGACCCATTTCGGTGAGGCTGTGCAAGCGCTGCAGCCACACCATATCAATCTGCACATCATCGACTACCGCAAATGAAGCGATCTTGGTCATCAGTCGATTAATCTGTCCCATATCAATGGGCTCTGACACTGCCGGCTGGACCAAAAATACCGCGGGCAATGGGTTCTCATCGAGGTCCCGCAGTGCCGAGCCAAAGCCGGACAGGGCCTTAAACTCCAATAGCGCCTGCTTGGCTGAAATATACGTGGTGCTGTCTACGCCAGACAGCCCATCCAGCTGTGTCCGCAAACTCTCTATGGCCTGAGGCTGGGCACCCTTTTTAACAAAGACTGTGATCTGAGCCGACGACTCAAAGTTGCTGCCGAGCTGCTGGATATTTTCTACGGTCAGGTACAGAGCTGCCGGTAATGCCAAGGCAATGGCAATAACCGCTACCGTCATTAAGGTTTGCAGCGGCTCGCGAAGCAATTTGCCGAGACTCTCTCGAATCGTCGCCCGGTGATGAGACTTATAGCCCCGCCAGCGATCGCCAAATCTTATATTTTTGCCGCTAGCGCCGCGCTGAGCGCCATCGCGGCCAGCTCTTTGGTTAGCTGACATAGGTAGCACCGTCATCGCTTAGCTCGCCTTCTTCAAGGCGCATAATTCTAAGCTGCATACGATTAATTAAGCTGATGTCGTGGGTGGCAATTAATACGGTGACACCAACATTTTGAAAACGGCGGAACAGCGCCATAATTTCGCTGGATAACTCTGGGTCTAGATTACCTGTGGGCTCATCGGCCAGCAAAATTCGTGGCTTGTGTACTACAGCTCGAGCAATACCCACTCGTTGCTGCTCACCCCCGGAAAGGGCGATAGGCTTTTGTTGCTCTTTGTCTAGTAAGCCTACACCGTCTAAAGCGGCCCGCACGCGGCGGCCAATTTCACTGCTGGGGTAACCCGAAACCTGCAGTGGCAGGGCGACATTATCAAACACGGTCCGATCTAGTAGCAGTTGATGGTTTTGGAAAACCACCCCCACCTGTCGGCGGTACATAGGTATCTGGGAATTAGAAAGGCGATTAAGATTTTTACCGTTGATCAGTAAGTTGCCCGACGTAGGCCGCTCCATCAACATAAGCATTTTTAATAGGGTACTTTTACCAGCGCCAGAATGGCCTGTTAAAAAAGCCATTTCACCCGCTTCCATTTCAAAGCTCACATTTTTAAGGGCTTCGAAACCACCGGGGTAACGCTTGCTTAGATTATCGAAACGAATCATATGGGCTACTCACTAACACCTGCGCTTAAAAGCGCCTCAACAAACTCACTGGCAACAAAGGGCTGTAAATCTTCTTGGGCTTCGCCGACGCCAATATAGCGGATAGGCACCGAGAACTTATCGGCCAAGGCGAAGATGACTCCACCTTTAGCGGTACCATCTAGTTTTGTCAGCGCAATGCCCGTCACGCCCACAACCTGATTAAACTCTGCCATCTGCACCACAGCATTCTGCCCTGTGCCGGCATCCAATACTAACAACACTTCATGGGGAGCTGTTTCGTCCAGCTTGCCCGCCACTCGCTTGACCTTTTTAAGCTCTTCCATGAGGTTGCTTTTATTGTGTAGCCTGCCAGCAGTGTCGGCAATAATCACATCAATGCCACGAGACTTAGCGGCCTGGACCGCATCGAAAATCACCGACGCGCTATCAGCACCCGTGTGCTGCGCGATAACCGGGACATTGTTGCGGTCGCCCCAGACTTGCAACTGTTCAACGGCGGCTGCTCTAAAAGTATCACCCGCTGCCAGCATCACCGATTTGCCCTGCTGCTGCAGTCGAGTCGCCATTTTGCCTATAGTCGTGGTTTTACCCACACCATTGACGCCAACAACGAGTATCACAAAAGGCTGCTGTGGGCCGCTTAGGTCTAGCGGTATCGCGCAGGGTTCAAGTTTTGCCTGTAATATTTCCGTGAGCGCAACCTTCAGGGATGCGCTATCTTTAAGGGCCTTTCTGTTTAATCGGTCAGTAATTTCTGCCAGGATATTGGCGGTTGAATCAATGCCCACATCAGCCATAAGCAGCAACGTCTCAAGCTCTTCAAGCAGATCATCGTCTATGGCTTTGCCACCCAAAAATAGGCTGCCTATTCCCTCCCCTGTGCGGGACAGGGCCTTGCGCATACGTTGGGTGAAACTTAGTTTTGGTGTGGTTTCGTTCTTTATTTCGTTCGCCGCTTCGTTCTTGGCTACCTGTTGCGGTTTTTGCTGCTCTGGGGGCTGCTCTTGGGTTTTAGGGGTCTGGGGCTGTGCCGAGTTAGTTGTTAGCTCGGCACTTGATTCGGTATTTGATTCGGTATTTGATTCGGCACTTGGCTCGGCATTTAATAGCGCAACTGCATCTAACTTTGCTTGCGGCTCTGCTCCCGACTCTACTCCCGCCAATTCAATATCGACAGCAGGCTCTTGAGGGGCCGTTTCTGGCGCCGCCGAGCCACGCCTAAAGCGATCCAAAAATGATCTCTTTTTGACGGCGGCTGGTTCGCTTTTAGGTGAGGGTGAATCCATGGAGGTTCTTATATTACGGTTATTAAATTCTAGTGTATCCTACCATTTACCCCATAAAAAGTGGGTAAAACTCACTGATCAGGAGCATCTAATTGCGCGGCAACAAAACCCAAGGCAAAAGCCAGCAGAAGCTAAGAATTATCGGTGGCCAATGGCGCAGCAGACAGATTTCTTTTCCGACTGTCCCCGGTTTGCGACCCACAGGAGACCGCATTCGGGAGACTCTGTTTAACTGGTTAGCCCCAGATGTTGCGGGGGCTCGCTGCCTAGATCTTTTTGCTGGCTCTGGAGCGCTGTGTTTTGAGGCCCTATCTCGAGGGGCTGCTACCTGCACCGCACTAGAGTGCCACCCAGATGCGACCAATCAATTGCGCGACAACAAAGCGCTGTTACTAGCGGATAACCTCAGTATTGTTGAGACAGATGCACAGCAGTACTTGCGGCGCGACGGCCCAGAGCAAGGCTATAACATCGTTTTTATTGACCCCCCTTTTGATGGGCACATGCACAACGATATCTGTGAGGCGGTTAATAACTCTTTGTGGCTGGCGCCCAATGCGCTGATTTATTGTGAACTGCCCGGTACAGATAACAGGTTCGTCCCACCACCTAATTGGCGGCTCAAGCAAGAAAAGCTGGCTGGAGAGGTCAAATACCGACTCTATTCTTACATTGAGCCTCAGGCTTAATTTAAGTATTATGTTTGCCCGCTTAACCTGTTCGGAATGCTGTACATGACGACTATTGTCTATCCTGGTACCTTCGACCCAATCACCAACGGTCATATCGATCTCGTTGAACGAGCGGCTCGGCTATTCGATAAGGTTGTTATTGGCATTGCCAGCAGCCAGCGCAAGAGTCCGTTATTTAGTATCGACGAGCGTATTCAGCTCGCTTCTGACGCGCTGACTCATGTGCCCAATATTGAAATCATTGGCTTTGATTATTTACTGGTCAATTTTGTCAGTGACTGCAAGGCAGATGCCATTATGCGGGGATTAAGAGCCGTTTCTGACTTTGAATATGAATTTCAGCTGGCTAATATGAATCGCGCCCTGTCTCCAGACATAGAAAGTATCTTTCTAACTCCGGCAGAGCGGTTTTCATATATATCGTCGTCGTTAGTGCGAGAGATTTCTTCTCTCGATGGTGATGTGTCCAAATTTGCTCCGGCCAATGTGGTCGAAGCATTAGAGAAAAAATTTAGCCCCTAATTTATCTCTGGCAGCGCGGGCAGAACACAGAGCTGCGCTGGCCCAGTTTAATCTCTTTCAATACTCCTTCGCAGCCAGTACAGAGCTTGCCTCCCCTGCCATAGACAGCTAATGTCTGCTGGAAATAGCCCGGCTCTCCATTGCCATTAACAAAATCTCGCAACGTGGTACCGCCCTGCACAATAGCTGCCGCCAAGACTTCTTTTATATGTCCGGTGAGCACTGTGTAGAGCTTTAAAGAAATATCACCCGCAGCGCGATCTGGTCTGATGCCGCTGCGGAACAGAGCTTCTGAGGCATAGATATTGCCAACCCCTACCACTGTATTGTTGTCCATAATGAAAGGCTTGACTGCTATTTTTCGCTTTCTCGACAGCTCATAAAGACGTTTTATGCCGAAATCATCTGATAAGGGCTCAGGGCCCAGACGAGATAGTTGATGATGGTCCGATTCAGACCACAGCCAACATCCAAAGCGACGGGGGTCGTGGTAGCGCAAAATAGCACCATTGCCCATGCGCATTTCTATATGGTCATGTTTGCGCAGCTCTGCGTCGGGCTGCACTAGCCGCAAACTGCCACTCATACCTAAATGGATAAGCATGGAACCATGCTCTAAATTAATAATAAGGTACTTTGCACGGCGGCGTACCTGAGTAACCCGCTGCCCCTCGACAATCTGTGCAAGGCCCTCCGTGACTGGCCAGCGCAAAGAGCCTTGGCGCACAGTGATACCGCTTATAATCTGCAAGGCAATAGCGGGTTCAATGCCTCTGAGAGTAGTCTCTACCTCTGGCAATTCCGGCATAGCTCATCCTAAATGCGATGTTTTTTAAATTGTGAGTAATCATTACTGGTACAGAGGCCTTCGAGACGGCAGAATAGCACACTTAGGGTATGCACCAAGGACTGAGAGAACTAGCATTTTTTATAAAAATGAGTAGAATGCCCCCTCCATTGATTTACTAGTTTTAGAAAGGTGCGACTTAACATGGCGCTAGGCAAAAGACGTAAACAACAAGAAGAGTCGGCGATTGATATGACACCCATGCTAGATGTGGTGTTTATTATGTTGATTTTCTTCATTGTAACCGCTTCATTTGTTAACGAAGTAGGCCTCGGTGTGAATCGCCCACCAACCTCAGATCAGCCGCCACCAGATTCTGAAAATACCAATATTGTCTTCCGCATTTCTGAAAGTAATGAACTTACTTTTGAAGGTCGGCGCATCGATATCCGCGCCGTAAGAGCCAACGTTGAGCGGATGCATGCTGAGAAGCCGGAAGCCAAGGTTGTGATTAGTGCGCATCCTAAGTCGAAGACTGAGTTGTTTGTTCAGATTTCTGATCAGGCTCGTGAAGCTGGCGTTTACGATATCTCTCTGTCCACAGACGAATAAGTCCAGCGGCAGCAAGAAAAGGCATTGAATTCTATTCGGTGCCTTTTTTTTGTCTTTTATCTTGCACCCTTTGCTACCAATAGCGCTGTATCTCCACTACTGCGTTATCTCTCATATCTCATTTATCTTCAACGCCAATAGCTAAGCCTTAGAGCAGATAAACTTGCCCATAGACGCTCGAGTTTTCGCGTCAAAGTTCTTATTAAACCCAGAAGCTATTCCTCAGCTTATCGGTAACATCTTTATTCTTGTAATTCACGTCTAATCTGACAATATAGTTTTGAGGTTGCGGCTTAATCGAGGCACTCATAAACCTCCACCTAAAATTTAACCTAATTAAGGAATAGTACATGGAGCAGTCGATAGCTGGTTTTGACCAATCTTCGGCCGCTGCGCTGCTCAAAAGCCTGCCGCCTTTCTCTGCTGAAATGCCTTGGGTGGATCGCGCAAGTTCTGGGTTGCTGCAGTATCTCGACTTTTATCAGCTGCCTATTCCCCGTGGGGACATCAACCTTCGTGCTGGCGAAATAAATCAGCAAGGTCAAACTATTGCTACCCTCTGTTGGGTGCCAGAAAACCCTGTCGGATCAGTTATTATAGTGCATGGCTACATGGACCATATTGGGCTGTTTAATCATTTAATCGAACATCTACTAGGCTGCCAGCTAAATGTTATTTGCTTTGACCTTCCCGGGCATGGACTTTCAGCGGGACAACCTGGCTTTATTCTAGACTACGCAGACTATGTGGTCGCGCTAAATGCAGTCGTTAGCGAGAGTCAGGCAATGTTCAACCTGCCGTTACAAGCAATTGGCCAGAGCATGGGTGGCGCGGTGTTGCTGAAACATCTCATGACATTCGATAGCAACGGTAGCTATCCATTTACCCACCTGAATCTGCTGGCACCGCTGCTAAAGCCAAAAGGCTGGGGATTAAGCCGCTGGCTGTTTTTGCTGATGAGGCATTTTCGGGAGTCATCGAAACGACAGTTTCGACCCAGCTCGTTTGACCTTGAATTTTTGGCATTTGTAAAAGATAAGGATCCAGTGCAGCCGCGTAAAGTGCCAATGGCATGGGTGGGGGCACTGAACTTATGGATTAAAGAATTTGACAACTACCCGGCCTGCGCAAAGCGCATCGATAATAAGCCCGTCAATAAATGCTCGATTAATTTGATACAGGGGACGGGCGATAAAACCCTTGACTGGGAAGCCAACTTAATAGAGTTTAAGCGCAAGCTGCCCAACCTAAAGGTGCAGCTAATTCCCGACGCCAACCACCATCTGGTCAATGAAATAGAGCCTCTGCGACGCACAATATTTGCTGCGCTAAAGCTTTAATTTGATATCGCCTGTGGCTAAGAACTGATAAACAGCACCTTCAGCCAAGAAAGAATAAAGACCACCTCTGGCTGCCTCTAGATATCAGCCATTAGGCACTGTTCTAGTGTTGCCGCTGTCATCAATAGCCACAAACACAAACTCACCCTCAGTCACCTTGCAGAGTTCAGCTCTGTGGTCGTCATTGATCCAGGCTTCTATAGAGATTTTGATAGAGCTCGTGCCCACCGATGTGGTGCTGGCATAGCAGCCTACCACCGCCCCCACAGGCACTGGGCTAAGAAAAGACATACTACTAATGGCCACAGTGGCCACTCGGCCCTTGGCAATCCGGCCCGCCAAAATAGCGCCAGCCAGATCCATTTGGCTGAGTAGCCAGCCACCAAAAATATCGCCATTGGCGTTGGTTTCTCGGGGCATAGCGATAGTCTGAGAAATGAGCTGGCCAATCGGGGTTGGGGATTCATTAATATTCTGCATGGGTTTTACGTCTCTTCCTTTAGTTGTAAATAAGCTCAGGTAGCCAAGTGGCCAGCTGGGGCCATATTGATAGCATCAACATCAGCAGTACCTGCATGGCAATAAACGGCATAACACCGCGATACATATCAGAGGTCTCGACCGTTGGAGGCGCAACGCCGCGCAAGTAGAACAGGGCAAAGCCAAACGGCGGCGTCAAAAATGAGGTTTGTAAATTAATGGCAATCATTACACCCAGCCACACAGGGTCCAGGCCCATGGCCAATAGTAC
>Ga0209712_10003345_pt1 | contig 13007 bp, 16 predicted proteins | sample ArcOceMetagenome_FD_187443 | JGI IMG/M metagenome (GOLD analysis project Ga0209712, IMG submission 187443) | Marine eukaryotic phytoplankton communities from Arctic Ocean - Arctic Ocean - Greenland ARC118M Metagenome (SPAdes) (version 2) | ecosystem: Environmental > Aquatic > Marine > Oceanic...
CTATTTTTAATGCGATTTCGCTTCCAGGACTTATCTCACCTGAAATAAGATGAGCACTGATTAATTTTTGACTAAGGTTTTGAATTTTCATGCTTGAATATTTTAATTATTACCTGTCCTACGAAGCTTATGAAACCGCTTGTTTGGGAGTGCTTTACTGCATTTTATTAATTATTTATTTGTTACAGATATTTTTACTGCAATGTTACCACGTGTAGCATTAGAGTAAGGACATACCTGATGTGCTTGTTCTGAAAGTTCCTGCGCTTGTTCTAAACTTACTTCTGGAATATTTACTACCAATTCTGCTGCTAAACCAAAACCACCGTTTTCGATTTGGCCGATGCTTATTTTTGCATTTACGCTTGTTTCTCCTGTCTTTATTTTACCTTTTTTAATAACTAAGCTTAAGGCACTATCAAAACAAGCTGAATATCCTGCTGCAAAAAGCATTTCAGGATTTGCATACTCATCACTTGTACCGCCCAATGCTTTTGGCATTCTTACTTGCAAGTCTAGAATATCATTATTACTTTTTACATGGCCATTTCGACCACCTTTTGCTGTTGCTTCTGCTGTATATATTGCTTTCATTTTTATCATAATTAATTTGTTTTTTATTTTTATTTAATGGTGAGTAACTGCGTTTTGGATTAGTGTATCGCCCGTTATAATTTCAAAAACTTGATTTTGCCTTACACCATCTTCCAATACTTTAACTAAAGTTTGAGCAACATCTGCTCTTGAGATCTTGCCAAAGTTTTCTAATTTTTTCTTTAGCTGAACTTTACCCGTACCTTCTAAATCCGTTAATGAGCCAGGTCTGACAATTGTATAGTGCAGGCCACTCGCTTTTAGGTACTCGTCGGCATTTTGTTTTGCTTTTAAATAACCCTCAAGTTTCTTGCTCACAGAAGGATTATTTGCTCCCATAGAACTTAACATAACAAACTTTCTTACCCTAGCATCTTTAGCAGCATTCATTAGTTGTTTTGCCCCTTCTTGATCTACTTCAAAAACCTTTTTTCCTTTAGATCCCGCTGCAAAAATTACTTTATCTACGTCCTTTACCGCATGGCTTAAATCTTTTTCTAAATCAGCCACAACCGACGCTACTTGACCCTTTTCAAAGACTTCTTTTTGTGCTTGTTTACGAACCATAGCAATGGGCCTGTAGATTTCTGAATCTTTTAATAAATTAATGATGATTCTTCCCGTAGTGCCATTTGCACCGGCTATCAATATATTTTGTTTTTTATTATTCATAGTTTCTTTTTTAATAAAAATTAATAATCTACATCTCCTTTGATGGTATTAAGACATGCGGATAACCACTTTTCCTTTCGCTCTTCCTGTCGCTAAATAAAAGTAGGCTTCAATGCTATCCTCAAAAGAATAAACGGTATCGATAACAGGTTTGATTTTACCATCTTTTACCATAGCAGATATAGCATCTAGTTGCGCACCATTTGGCTGCATCCAAGTAAGTTTATAATTGGCTGACTTTTCATCAACCGCTTTGGCTATATTTTCAGGCAGTTTATACCCTTCTATCCCCATCATTCCTGCGGTCTCCTCATCGAGAATACCTGCAATACTAGTTACTTTTCCGCCTACTTTTATTACCTGTAATGCTTCTAGTGTGTAGTCGCCTCCGAGCGTATCAAAGACCAAATCTAAATCTAATACAATGGTTTTATAGTCTTCTTTTTTGTAGTCGATTACACGATCAGCACCAAGAGCTTTTACCCAGTCTACATTTTTGGTGCTTGTGGTTGTATACACATAAGCTCCTTTTGCTTTAGCGTATTGTATTGCAAAACTACCAACTCCGCCAGAGCCCGCATGAATAAGTATACGATCTTTTTCTTTTAAACCCACGCGTTCAAGGGCTTGTATAGAAGTCAAGCCAATTAAAGGTAAGCTAGCAGCTTCTTCAAAGGAAATATTTTCGGGTTTTTTTGAAACTACTTCAGTATCAACGGCAACATATTCTGCCATTGTACCCATCTGATTTTGAGGAACTCGAGCGTATACTGCATCACCTATTTCAAAATGGGTTACCTCGGCGCCTTTTTCTACAACCACTCCGCTTACGTCAAAGCCAATTGTGCTAGGTAAATTTAACGGCACCATGTCTTTTAAATCTCCGCTCACCAATTTATAATCTATTGGGTTTAATCCTACAGCTTTGGTTTCAACAAGAATATCCGCAGGGCTGATTCTCGGTTTTGCCGTTTCGTTAAAGCGCAATCCTTCTTTAAGTTCGCCATATTTTATTATTTGTAGTACTTTCATAATTAGTTCTAATTTTAATTAACAACCTCGAGGCATATCCATCGGGGTATCAAGCGGAAAAAAACCTTATTTTTAGTTTGATGAAAACCTAGGTTTTTCAAACTTTCCTATTGACCAACGACGCAAAGCATCAAATAATTTCTATCCATTAACTTTTCGGATGATTCGTTTTTTTGGCGTTGCCAGATAAACTCCATTTAGCAGGGAGTGCTACTTAAAAGTATTTTTATAAAGATAAAGCCACCAATTTCATTTCAAGTTATGTTTGTTTGTCAATCAGTTAGGGTCAAGTATTAGTTCTTTGCTCTAAAAGCGAAGCAATTTTACGTCTTTTATCGGACAAGCATGGTACAACATTAATCCATACTTTTTAAGTACTTATATAACTCACTATCTGTTGAAATGAAAATGGATGTTTTTCCATCAAAAGTTTTTTCAAATGTTTCCATAGATTTCAGAAAGCCATAAAAATTTCTCGATTGATTGGATGTATTATAGGCCTCTGCATAAATTGAGGCTGCGGTAGCATCTGCCTTACCTTTAATCATTTCAGCATCCCTAAACGCAAGAGATTGTATTTTTTTAAGCTCCCGCTCTTTCTCACCATTAATCCGTGAAGCTTCACCCTGACCTTCTGATCGAAATTTATCAGCAATACGAAATCGTTCACTTTTCATTCGCTCATACACTTGATTTTGCACTTCCTGTACATAATTTATACGTTTAAATCGAAAATCCAATATTTTAATTCCCAGCTCCTTCGTCTGTATATTGGCTGATTTCAATATCATATTCTGGATACTATCCCTACCTACATTAATCTTTTCTAGCGAATCACCAATAATATCAGTATCCGATGATTCAGGAATTCTATTACTAGTTCGCACCGCTTCTTCAATGTCATTATTTGCTATAAAATCTCTTGTATCTCCATCTAGAATATCATCGATACGTGATTGCGCTCCTCGTTCGTTGGTGAGTCGTTTAAAAAACTGAAGCGGATCTATAATTTGCCATCTTGCATACGTGTCCACAAAAATGAACTTTTTATCTTTGGTTGGCACCTGATTTGGATCACCATTCCATTCCATAACACGTTTTTCGAAATAATTAGCATCTTGTATTAAAGGCACCTTGAAATGCATTCCAGGAGTAGTAATGGCTTCACCAACTGGCTTTCCGAATTGAGTGATGATTACCTGGTCTTTTTCTTGTACAGTAAAAACACTACTATTTAAGCCTATCAAAGTTATAATGATTATGGCTGTAATTAAAATTGATTTAGTTTTCATTATTTTATATTTTTTTGTTCATCTCCATTTGTAATAATGGTAATACATTGTTGGCTTTATCATCTGTGATGACCACATTACCTATTTTAGGCATCACGCTTGACATTGTTTCCAGATAAACCCTTCTTTTTGTTACCTCGGGCGCCTTCACAAATTCATCATAAAGTGCTGTAAATCTAGCAGCTTCTCCGTCTGCATTATTGACACGCTCAGCAGCATATCCCTCGGCTTGTTGAATCGTTTCTTCTGCTTGACCTCTTGCTTTAGGTATTACTTTATTGTATTCTGATTTTGCTTGGTTAATAAGCGTTTCCTTTTCTTGCTGCGCTTCATTTACAGCATTAAATGCTGCTTTTACTGGCTCTGGCGGATTCACATCTTGCAGTACGACTTGTTCTATTTTAATGCCCAAAGAATACTCCCTGCATATTTGCTGAATAAGTTCTTGAGACTTACTTCCTATTTCTGTACGCCCAACCGTCAGTACTTCATTTACAGTTCGGTCACCAACAATCTGTCGCATTGCAGCTTCAGAAAGCGTGCGCAGCGTGTTTTGAGGATTTCTAACTTCGAACAAGTTGTTGTAAGCGTTATCTACTCGGTATTGCACAACCCATTGCACTTCTGCGAGATTAAGATCTCCAGTAAGCATTAGTGATTCATCTTTTGTGCTTGATGATTGACTATTATATCGAGTATTTACTCCGGCTTGCGATGTCCGGAAACCAAACTCTAATTTTTGTTGTCTTTCTACTGGAACTCTATAAACATCCTCTGCAAAAGGTATTTTTAAATTTAATCCTGGTTCTACTTGCCTAACATACTTTCCAAATCGAGTAATAACTCCAACTTCTTCCGTACTTATCTGGAAAATTGATGACCACAAGAGGATCACTAAGAAGAATAATGTGACAATGAGCTGCCAGTATTTTAATATTTTTGCTAGCTCTGGAGGTAGATTTAATTTTGCTTTATCCATTTTTGTTCAATTTTAAAAATTCATTGGTAATACCTGTAAGTTCTTTTTACAACTCTATAAATATGTTTGCATATCCTAACTTAAAACTACTTCGTTTCTTTTTTGTTTTGATATTATTTCTTTATCTATAAATGAGATTAGAGGAGAAATGTTTCTCTTTTTCTAGTCTTAGAGTCTTCAAAGATTAAATTTTGTTTATTTACTTGAAATGATCTAGGTCATTTGAGGTCATTTTGATTTAAAAATCAAAGAATCTAGCTATTCTTTATGGGGTAACAATTTATATTCTAATACAATCAAGAAACTATTTACTTTATTTAGTATACGCTCACTTTTTATAAGTTAGTTGGAGTACTTTTCTTTAGTAGAAAAGAGTAGTTCTATCGTTTTGATTTGTATTAAAAAGGGTGTAATAATTTAGAATTAGCTTAAAATAAAAACGGGAAGCCTAGACTTCCCGTTTGCTATGAAGATACTATTATCTTTCTATTAATCCTTATCGGTAAAAATTCTATTTATAGTACTTTTTTACAAATGGCTTTAAAAAGAAAAATGTCAATTACTTCATAATAGGCTTTCTATTTTATATTAAATAAAGATTATTCTTTAAAGAAATCGAGACACCGAAATATATCGATTTTATTAAATATAAGATTTAAATTATTTTTAAATATCTTGAGAATTCACAAGATGTTACTTCTTGAGAATCTATATTTTTTTAAAGAACTTTTTGTTTTAATTAAAGTACAAATGTACGTTCAGTTTTAGGGTTGGGAACTGACCCAAGTCAGTTTGGATGTTTTAAGAATAAACTCCAGCCTTCCCAAGTAGTTTTGAGAGGCATTTCCCGGAATATTTATCCATGTTGTTTTAGCGTTGGGAATTTTGCATTATACTGATATAGGTTGACCTTTTTTAGGTTTAATTTATACCGTTTAAAGTATTTTTTTTAAACGTTTAGAATGAAAAAAAAAATACTTTGAACTAGTTTTATTCTAAATTTTAAGTTCAGTCAAATCTAGTTTATTTCTTCTATATGATTTATATTTAATATTCGTATTTAAATATACTGCAGTAGGTTTTCTTAAATCGAGGCTAAAGTGCGTTCTTAAATTATTGTAAATAGGTACTGCTTGTTTTGCGATTTCTTGAGCAATAGCAATGTTTTTAATCCAGTTTCTAAGGCTATAATCATATTTTAAAGTTCTATTAATTCGCTATGCAATTGCATTTCCGTATGGGTCATATTGCGCTGTCATACTCATTGTTATTGCATTTTATTCAGTAAATTCGGTATATTTAGGATTACAATATTGAAACCAGCTATCGGAATGATGAATACGTTTTTTAGTACAGTATTTTCTATTTTTAATAATCGTAGCAGGCGCATCAGTACAAAGTGATGTTTTGTTGTTATTATCTCGCTCATAGCCCATAATTTGCTAAAATTAGTCGTCAGTAACTAATGCTAGGTAGTTGAGTCCGTATTCGGTTTTAATATACGTGATGTCGCTAACCCAAAGTTGATCAGGCCGAGTAGGAACGTGGTCTTTTACAAGGTTTCTATATTTTCTAAAAAAAAATGTTTAGAATTAGTTTTTGTTACATAGTTTTTCTTTTTAAGTATCAATAAATTGTAGTGTCTTAAAAAGCGATAAAACGTATCTCTACCGATATTAATATTTTGATTTATTATTACATTTTTCAATTCAGAATAGAGTTTAATACCACCAGTTTTAGAACCTACTTTTTCATGATATTGTACTACCATTTTTATTAATATTCTATCGTTTATTTTTTTGATTTCGAAGGATTTGATTCTCTTGTAGAAAGCTTGTTTAGAGATCCCAAAACACTGTTAGAAACATTTTTTTTTAAACGGTTTTTCTTTTTTAATACTATTTCTTTTGCTACTATTTTGGGTAACGACTTTTTTAATAAATAGACTACAGCAATGATTTCCATATCTACAATGATGTCCTGGTGAAAATTTTTTACAAAGGCTATTTTTCAATACGCGGCTTTAATTTTTTAACTTCATCTAGTTTATTCATACCTGTGTTTTGTTGCACTAAAGGACTGTTTTTTTTGATCCAATAAGATATTGATGTTCTAGGAATGTCCTATTTTTTAGAAGCAAAATTTGTGGATAATTGACCTTTTAGAATTTGGTCAACAAAGAATAATTTAAGTTCTAAAATTACTTTTTTATAAGTTTTTTTTCGCCAAGTCTCTTTTTGTGTTTTAATAAGAGACTATCATTAAGCGTTTAATTTTTAGTCAACCTATTTCAGGAAAGTACATTTTTAATTTGTAGCTAATGTTATTCTATATGATTAGTGGCGTGTTTAAGCACCGGATTTAGTAAATAAAAACGAAATAGAACACTCCCGAGTATTATAATAAGCAAGTTAAAATGAGCCATTAATTATATACGGTGTTTGCGACTGGCTATTTTACAGGAAAATATTTATCTAAAAAATCAAATACCAAATCAAAATGTTTAAGAGGCTCAGAGTGCCCTCCTTCTATTGCAATATGTTCATTATGATACTTAAATTTTTGCTCTTTTAGTCTTGCAATTATCTTATCTGACATTGGCGTGGTTGGCGCAACTTCATCTTCCGTTGCTGAAATCAAAAGAATGGGGCCTTTTATTTTTTCTACTTTTATAAGCGCTTTCTTTTCTGCTATGCTGTCTTTAAGCATAGTCTCAAATGTTCCTCTTAAATCTCGTTTCATCAAAAACGGTACTGCTTCTTCATTCACGGGTACAAAAGGAAGTTCTTTACCTTCAAAAGTCCAAGTTGATGTTGTAAAATGATTTGTATTTCCTGGGAAAACGGCATTACTGGCAACCAAACCAATAACACAGTCAATATCTTTATAATAACTACCAACCAGTAAGGCTAAATCTGCACCTCTTGAACCACCTACAATAGCAATCTTTTTTCCATTAACTTTCTTATTATTCGAAGCTTTTTTTATTGCATTGTAAACATCTTCTATTGCAATTTTTTCTAATAATTTTGGTGTTCCATTAGCTCCGAAATACCCAATTGCTAAAAAAGCATACCCTTTTTCTATAAACTGGTCTCTTGTTTTTTTCCAAGAATCACTTGTCCAAGCATTTCCACCTTCCGAACCACCAAACCCAACAATTAGTGGCTGACACCTACCGTTACCAAGATATAGAACAGATTCTACATTACTAGTTTTTAAGGTTTCTTGTCCGTAAGTTTTTATTGCTATTACTGAAGAAAAAGCAATAAAAAACATTATTTGCATTCTTATTTTGTTCATATTGTTAATTTTTTACCAAAGGTTAGAAATTTAATGCTTAAAACTTTTGACCTATATCAAATAATTACTTTTCAGCCCTTATTCTACTTAATGTTTCTTGTGTTATTCCTAAATAAGAAGCAACCATGCCTAATGGAATACGATAATAAATATTAGAATAAGTTTTTTGAAAATGATTATATCTTTCTTTCGCAGATGTGAATCTCATAGAGGTTATACGTTCCATAAAATGACCAAAAACAGTTCCCATTGATAAACGAGCGTAACGTTCCATTTCTGGAAAATTGTTAAAAAGATATACAAGGTCGTTTACGTTTATGAAAAATGTTTCGGTATTCTCAATTGCATCAATGTAGTATATGTCTTTTTCTCTTTGCATAAAGCTTTTTGGTGAGTTAACCCATTCATCTGTCCCAGAAAAATATTCGCTGATTTCTTTTCCATCTTTAATAAAATAGGTTCGTAGAATACCTTTGTTTATAAAATAGCTTTTTTTACAAATATTGTTTGCATGTAAAACGAGTTCTCCTTTTTGGAATACTATTGGTTTTATTCGTTTTGAAAGTTCAAGTTTCAAATTTTCCGAAAGTTTGATAAACTTTTCAAAATGGGCAAATATGTTTTCTGTTGTTTTAATTTTGTTCAATTTGTGTATCGGTTTTTCTTCATCTTATGGCTGGGGTGTAGTAAAGAATTAAAAACCACTTACTTTCTTGTTTGGCAGATTTTGTTAATATGCACTAATTTGGGTTTTGAAACTTAACCGTTATTCTTTTTTACACCTTGTTTTGGTTAGTTATTTATTATGCTGATTATTTCATTCAAGGCTATTTTAGCTTCTTTCATTACTGGAAGTAAAGGCCAAATATGTGGCATATTTTTTCCTTCAATTATTTCAATATTAACTTTAGCATTAATAAATTTTTTGACTGCTAATTTTTGATCTGGATAACAAATGTCATTTTCTGCAAGAAATAGAATTGTATGAGGGAATTTGTCAAAACTTCCGAATAAAGGTGAAATCATAACGTTCTTTAGATCATTATTTTCAGCACACATTTTTTTGGCACTTAACACTCCAGTTTTTGAAAGCATTGGATCAATAGTATCTATTTTTTCAATTTCAGGATTAGACATACTTGCATCCATAACAGGTGTAACCAAAATGATTTTTTCCGGCAATTTTATGCCTTTTAATATCAGACGTTGAGTTAAGCTCGCTATTAAAGTTCCACCAACAGAATCTCCAATAAAAGAGATGTTATCTGGGTGAAAATGCTCTAAAGCGACATTATATATTGAATCAATATTTTCTGATATTTTTGATATCTTATTTTCAGGTGATTTGGGGTAATCGCACAACCAAATCTTATAATTTGTTTGTCTAGCTATTTTTTTTATAGAATCCCAATGATGCTGAGCAGGACCAGAAATAAAGGCACCTCCGTGAACAAATATAAGAAGTTTATCAGAATTTTGATTTAATCCTATTTCAGTAATTAAGGAATCTAAAACTTCAAAATTTCGTATTTTATTTTGTTTTATAAACTTGCCTTTTGGATAACGAACATTTTCTTTTCTGATTTTTTTGAAATCTATTGGGTCTTTACTAAAATCCTGCTTTAAGCCTTTAAGTTTAATAACTAATAGCGTAATATAGTATGTTAAGCTTTGTTTCATTGTTTTTTTAATTGTTCGTTAAGGGACATAGTTTTACACAAGTTAAAGATCATACTTTACACTAAGTTTTCACTAATTATTATTATTATTATTATTAATGTTTGTTTTTCTTTAATGTTTAAATAAACGATTTGGCAGTGTTTGTAAATAGCACTGAACCTTCGTAAACCGCTAAACACCCTATTTGCTATAAACTTTGTTAGTGGCTGCACTTATTCTTTCTCTGCCATTATTTTTAGTGTTTTGTTCATTTTTTCAAAGCCTTTTTTAGTGTTTTCTGCATTAAACATCCATACTAATATACCTTTAAAATTTTCACTTTGTCTAAAAGTTGTTGTTCTATTTCCATTGTCAATTAATTCAAATTTATGTTTTCCGTCAAAAAGGCCAGGGATTAATAAATGCCCGATCCAACTAAATTCTTTATTTACTTGATAAGTTAAAACTTTTGGTTTAAAAGTCATTTCTTTTGTTTCTGATGGCTTAATTCTTGTCGTAATTTTATTTCCAACTTTTATGTTTCCTATTATTGACTTTATAAATGGGTTCCAATTCGGATAATTGTCAAAATCTGTAAGTATTGACCAAACTTTAGTTGGGGATGCATTAATTAATATTTCTGTTTTTATTTCTTTTGCCATAGCTGTAGAGGTTTATAGTGTGATAAAATAATCGTTGTTAAAATCTCATTTGTTACGTTTTTTTATAACGGTACAAAGGTCTATGGAAACTATTATTTTGCTCTTGATAAATATCAAGAAATCATAACAGTTGTTTTTTTCTAATTCGACTAAAAGTTTCAGGTGTCATTCCAAGCATTGAAGCGATGTATTGCAGGGGAACTTGATTAAACAATTCTCTGTTGTTTTCAAAAAAATAATTATATCTTTCTTCTGCTGTCATAGACAAATGACTAAAAATTCTTTCTTCTAAAACTATAAAACAACGAACAATAAATAGCTTTTCCAATGCGTACCATTTAGGAATTAATTTTCCAATTTTATTGTAGTTTGTTTTGGTTATTGAGTACAATTCTGTGTCGACTAGTGCCTGAATTGATAAACGAGAAGGTGTCTCAAAAACAAAACTTGATAAGTCTGTCGAAAAGTATCCTTTTGCAGAAATCCATTGGGTTATATCTTTTTTATCAGTTGAAATATACATTCTCAATAGTCCTGCCTGAACAAAACTTAAATTATTACAATGTCCACCTGATTTTAGCAAAAAGTCGTCTTTCTTAATAGTTTTCAATTCGAACAAAGAAACTATTGTTTTAATGTCATCCGCATTAACAACTCCAAAGTAAGATTTTATATTTTGTTCAAGTTCTGTCATTTTGTATTATACTTATATAGATTCACTTTTTTTTTGTTTAATTAATACCTTTCAAACTATTTTTTTAGTAGTTTAGAATGAAAAAAAATACTTTGAATTAGTTTTATTCTAAATTTTAAGTTCAGTTAAATTTACATTATTTCTTCTATTTAATATTCAGATTTAAGTGGACTTCAGTAGGTTTTCTTAAATCGAGGCTAAAATGCGTTCTTAAATTATTGTAAATAGGCACTGCTTGTTTTGCAATTTATTTAGCAATAGTAATGTTTTTAATACAGTTATTAAGTCCATATTCATATTTTAAAGTTCTATTAATCCACTCTATAATTGCATTTTCGTATGGGTCATATTGCGTTGTTATACTCATTTTTATTTCATTTTTTTTAGAAAATTCAGTCTATTTAGGATTACAATATTGAAAGCCCCTGTCTGAATGATGAATACTTTTTCTAGTAGGGTATTTCCTGTTTTTAATAGCCATAGCAAGTGCTTCAGTGCAAAGAGAAGTCTTTATGTTGTTATCTAATTTATAGCTCATAATTTGCTTTGAATAGGTATCTGTTACAATTGCTAAACACCTGTGTCCATTGTCTATTTTAATGTATGTTCTATCGCTTACCCAGAGTTGTTTAGGTCGAATAGGAACTTGGTTCTTAATTAGGCTTTTATCTTTTCTAAATTGATGCTTTGAGTTCGTTGTTGTTCGGTCGTTTTTAGGCTTAGGAACGAGCAAATGATGTAGTTTTAAAAAATCATAAAATTTGTCTCTTCCTATTTTTATGTCATGTTTTATGAGGTCTGGTCTTAGTTCATCATAAAGCTTAATGCCTCCAGATCTCAGTCCTACTTTTTTGCGGTACCCTTGTAACATTATAATAAGTTTTATCGTTTAGTTCTTTGTTTTATCGTTTTTTACATCTTTTATAGAAGGCTTGTTTGCTAATGCCAAAACACTGATAGAACCATTTTCTTTTAAAATGTTTTTCTTCTTTAGTGCGATCTCTTTTGCTACTATTTTGGGTAACGACTTTTTTGATAAGTCGACTCCAGTAATGATTTCTATATCCGCAATGATGTCCTAGTGAAAGTTTTTTACAAAGGCTAGTTCTGCAATACGTTCCTTTAATTTTTTAATTTCAGCTAGTTTACTTATATCTGTGTTTGTTGCACTAAAGTACTGTATTTTTTGATCCAATAAGATATAGTTGTTCTAGGAACGTCATATTTTTTAGCGGCAAAGTTCGTTGAGGTTTGGCCATTTTTAATTTGGTCAACGACCAATAATTTAAGCTCTAAAGTTACTTTTTCATAGGTTTTTTTTCGCCAGTGCTCATTTTGTGTTTTCATAAAAGACTATTATTTCAGATTTCTACTATTATTGGAAAATGGTCAGACAGGTATAGATTGTTCTTTCTCCTGTCATCGATGCATCTGTAACTTTTTATATCTATATTCTTTGTAAATATGTAATTTGTTTTTTTTGTAGTAGCTTCTATTGTGTTGAACTCATTGAACGTGCCAATAGGACCATATATACAAGCACTTTTTATTTTGTAACTACTCTTAAACTCCTGCTCGAGCAACTTAATAGGTGATTCCGGAGGGAGACAATTGAGGTCACCCATTAATACAATTTTCTTATCTGCCAATTGATTCTTATATATATAATCTACTATTAGTTCTGCTGACTTCAAACGTGCATTTTCATCCTTATGATCAAAGTGGGTGTTAAAAACATGAACAATTTGATTTTATTTTTTGGTTTTTCCATACACAACAATTCTTTTAAAATCAGCATCCTAACCTTTAGAGATTTTTTGAGGAGTCTCTGATAGCCAAAACACCTCTTGTTTTAATAGTCGATACTTATCACTGTTGTAGAAAAGAGGAATACCTTCACTATGAGTAATCAAACCGTTTCTGCCGTGACCAATATAATTGTATTTGTCTAGATTGTTAGCAACGAATTTTAACTGATTGGGCATAGCTTCTTGTATCCCTATAAAGTCTGGACTATAGTATTTTAGTAATTCCAGGACTTCATCCTTTCTTAGTTCCCTCCAATTCTCACCATCATTTGGAGTGTCATACCTGATGTTGTACTATATAATTTTAGTTTG
>Ga0209712_10003346_pt1 | contig 13006 bp, 7 predicted proteins | sample ArcOceMetagenome_FD_187443 | JGI IMG/M metagenome (GOLD analysis project Ga0209712, IMG submission 187443) | Marine eukaryotic phytoplankton communities from Arctic Ocean - Arctic Ocean - Greenland ARC118M Metagenome (SPAdes) (version 2) | ecosystem: Environmental > Aquatic > Marine > Oceanic...
ATGATACTCACACAAATGACCAATTGTCCTTGCCGGTTACTTCAAACTGTTGTGATGAAATGACTCTCAAAGACTGTATCAGTGCTTCCCTGAGTCTAGGCACAGGCACAGACTCAAACTCGGCCCGGGTCCTTTCATCTCCCAATCGCAGTCATATGAGTAGATCCCAGAAATCCATTTCTTCCGCAATTGTGCAAAACATATCAGCATTGAAAACAATCACAACTACGGTCCTCCCGCCCCTTGCACAAGAACTAGTCTCCGCATCAGCTCTCAAAGCATATCACTACACTAGAATATCCTATTCCAATAGTAAACTATTTGGTAAACATTATTTGCAAAATTCAGAGGTGGGGAATCGACTTGGTGGGTATGATCGCAGGACTATACGCGAATTGGGAATCCGAGATGAAAGGAGTGGAAAACTTATATGGAGGGAGGGCATGATTCTGGATGAAAATGGGGGCTTGGTACAGAATCAAATCGCTAGTGATGATGATAGCTGTAGCTGCTCTGAGCAGCAGCTAGTATGTCGGCAAGAGGACGACGTGGACACGTGGGACGAAGGTACAGAAGATGCATTGGTGAGAACAGTTGACAAAGATAAAGTGTCAATGGCTGGCCAGGGATGGGAGGATGAGTGGGATCGTAACAGGCTTTCTCTGCCTGCGTTCAGTTCTCTTCCGTGGGTAGATAGACAGCTGGTCAAAGAATGGAGGACGTGTGATTATTTCACAAATAATGATCCTGGAGGAGAAATTCCTAGTCAAGATGATTTTGAAAATGATGCTGAAACTGAAGAAACAAAATCTCAAAGAGATGATTTACAAGAGGAAGATTTTGAACAGGCACGGACCCTGCTGCCTCAACCAATACAGAAACCACCGTGGGAAAATGCTTCATCGTGTTATGCCTGCCGCCGTTTTTTTGGAGCGACACTACGGCACCACTGTCGTTTATGTGGGAGATCGTACTGCCAGGCACATTCACGCTGGGCTCATAAATTGCCACATTTAGGTTACAGTCCGGATGTACCTGAGAGGGTATGCGCACCATGCAAGCAAGTATTGGAGTCGCAAAATTTGGCAGAGAGGATTGCTTGGAGAATGGCTAGATGCCGTGATTTTCTGGCTAGAGACGGTTCGAATTTATGTCCTTATTTTGAAACCGGTGTTGATACTGTAGAAGATGCTGCGGCACGTTTGACGAAGGCGGCAATTCATATGGCTAAGTCAATTCCACTAGGCGCACAGGCGACCATGACAGTTGAGACCTTAGATGTGCTTAGGAAGCATGGATTAAAGGGTGTTTACGGGTTGATCCTAAGAAAAGAATTCTTGGCTGCGGCAGATCTGCTGTGCAAGGTGACGGGCATCAATAAAAAAGTGTGGCCACTGAGTGTTCATGAATTGAGTGCAGCAATTTTTTATGCTCTGGCTCAGCACAGGGCGTTGAGGGGTTTAGATCCCGAGCGGGAGCATCGCATTCATGCTTTGAAAGAACCAGGCGGGTGCAAGGGCGTCGATGCTGAGCATGTGATATCCTTAAAGCACAGAAAAAAATCCTCAGAGGAATTCCATCAAGCATGCGAATCAGGGGAAGCACCAAAGGAAGAAAAGATTGAATGCAAGAATTTGTTGGTAGATGAAACAGATGATTATGATCCAACTATTGAAACAACTGAACTCGAACAGCCCATCTTATCGAATAAAGAGGAAATACCAGCCGCCACCAACATCCAGGTAGATGACGGAGATGAAACCTACAATGATGGTTGTCAGCATAACTTGCCATTTGATCCTGTTTGTGATTCTGTCTCGGATGGGTTGCTATCGTCGCTAATCTTCTATGCGCCATTGGCATTGAACTTTATTTATGCGACAAGTGAAGTTGACATGCAGATTCTTGCTGCGCAACAAGGCTGGCGTCTATTGTACGCACACTTGTCGCAGGATGATGGAACATGGGGAGGCCAAGTCGCAGACAAGCCAGCATCGGCACTTTTTCTGAACTTAGAACAAAAGATTGCCTGCTTTGCTATTCGCGGCACTGCAACTATAAATGATGTAGTCACTGACATTAGAGCTGTGCCTGTACAATTTCCAGACAGCGAAATGGATGGAGTTCACCGTATTCAGTGTCGCAGTGATATGGACGAAGAGGGGTGGACACCTGTGTCTAAGGGACAAGGTCTTGCATTATGCGGAATGGCAGGGGCGGCATGCAATCTATTTCGTGAGAATATTGATTCCATTCTACTTCTTGCACGCCAGGGATATAGGATCCGACTGACTGGACATTCATTAGGAGGTTCTGTAGCAGCACTTCTCGGAGCTCTGATAAAGCGGCACTTCGAGTTCCACTTACCTCAATCGATGTCCGAAGACGAAGAAACTCTCCGTGTTTATAGCTACGGAAGTCCTGCTTGTGTGGACGCAAAACTTTCAGATCATGCCCAGTCTTATGTTACAAATTGCGTCTTACATGACGATGTTATTCCTCGCCTTACCCCAACGAGTATTAGGGCTCTCCTCAAACACTTGCTTTACATCCGCGAAACGTGGGTCAAGGCGCATCTTTCTGATGATCTCATGGCGATCACAGAGCGTGCGAAAACTGCGGTAAGTACCATAGAGGGACAAGGGCTTTTGGAAAATATCTCGCTCAGAGTTTGTTATGCTAACTTTATTTCTTTCACAGTGGGCACCCAAATTAAGAAACGGCTTTTCTCTTATTAACACTGGCAATCCGTCTGTCAAGGTCTACAAGAAATTAAAAGCCAAGGGCAAGACTATTCGGCAAAAGATAAAGAAGGGCGGCAAAAAGTTGAAAGCAATTGCATCTAACAAGAAAGGTGTCAAAACAGTTGCTGCGGAAGATATATATGAGGAAGAACTGAACGTTGATTATCGTACTACAAGTCATGTAGACGATGAAGATGACCATGATAACGGTGACGAAACAGATCCAACTTTGTTTTTTGAAGGTGATTGTTTTTACGAGGCTGAGGAATCTCTGATTGAATACAGTGACGAAGAAAGCGTCGGAGAAGATTCACAGACAAATTCTTCTTGCGACAAGTTGCTAGAAAGTTGGGTTCCTTTCGACGAGGTGCCATTTGATGAACCACCTCCCAACAACGACGAAGAACGTGGCAAACAAATGGAGGATAACACGAATCCAATAGTTTTGGAAGAGACTCCATTACCACGCATGTTCATTCCTGGAAAGATTGTTCATATATATACTCACCGTGGAGCATACAAAGCAGCTTTAGTTCCTAAAGCATTCCGAGAGCTACGTCGGATTTCTTTGGCTGGAAGTATGCTCAATGATCATATGTCCAAACACTATTACGAGGCGCTTCTAGAATGCAAATCAGTGAGAGCGGCAAAAAGAAATTTACCGGAATGGACTGGATTTTCTGAAGAAATGACTTGCTGCTGCTGTGCAAGTCGGTTCACTTGGGCAAGTACGTCAGGCAGCGATGCACAAGAGGCTAGAGATAGACATAATTGCCGAGCATGCGGTGGCCTTGTCTGTGCGCCTTGTTCTAGCAACAGAGTTCCCATTCCTGATGTCGGAATTAATGTTGCATCAAGACTATGCGATAGATGTTACCATGACATGGGTTCCGTGCTATCAGATAAGAATGTCCTGGCAAGAAGTTTTACAGCAGGAGAAAAAGAAGACGAGAGGTATTCTAATCTACCAGAAGGTGATCAATTTGTTCTAAACAAGAGAAATTCAAAACGCAGTGCTCTTGTAGACGAACTCGTAATGCGAATGCCATCTGCTACTGTTTCTGGATAAGAGATAGTAGGCTAGTAAAAAATCTAATGTAATGCATATTGAATATAATACCCAATTTCAGCTACACTACATACTACTTTCAAACTTATACAAACAATACCTCGCTATAGGGACATCACCCCGAAGACAGGTGCGCTTATAACGGCACACCCCTGTCAGTTAGTGTTACTCGCCTCGCTTATAAGGACAAATGATGTTGTGTCTTGTGTCCACAGCGCACAGCGGCGGCCGACGCATAAAGACGACATAGCCTAGTAGCTAGCTAGCCATAATAGATAATAGCGAAGTATGAATTCCGCCCAAAAGCCGGATTTGATTCTAGCTGGCTAAGTTAGTTTTTAGAGATGATTAGTTCCAGTTGTTTAGTTCAGTCTTTTTACAAGAATGACATTTATTACTATAGCCCTTTGATCGAGACGTGCGCAAAAATTGTTTAGAATGATTGGCAAGAACGAAACTTGACATACATACGCCGCTAACTACCATACAAAGGGTTCGCCAGAGGAAAAGACCTTAGTGCTGATTGAAACACAACGTACTGTGAAGAATATCCCATAGCTAGCCCCATCAATCAATTCGTAGAAACGCATTTATTTAGGCTGAAAGGGCAGAATCAGTGTCAATCTTCTTTGCATACCATGACTTCGCATCTCAATACTGGCGATGGAACCACCGATATGGATGAAATAGATAGACCAATGATGTCGATCAAAGATCGTATCAGGGCGATGAACCTTGTTGCAGAAAGATCATCGAGCACAAAACCTTCCGGGGGCTCCTCTTTTCGAGGCAAGTCTCCGGATGTCAATAGGTCAAAACACGGAACCACTGCTTGTGATCTCTCCACTCTTGTTGGAAATAGAAATCAAAGAAAGAAACCGATTGGGTTATCCTCTGATCCAGGGGTAGGAAATGACGAAGACATGGCAGCAGCCGCAATAAATATGTGGAGAAGAAGGAAGGGAGATGAGAAGAAAGTTCCAGATGCTGAAGAGGGCAATCTCGAAGAAGGTGATGAGACAAACGATAATGCCGGGTGGAGTATTTCCGACTTGACAAAGGGTAATACTCGGAAAAGTGTGCAAACTCCGAGACAAGAGCGCGTTAGTACTGTGCAGAATATGCATAGTCAGATTCGAGAAGAAACACCTATTGAATGGGCTTCAAGTACAGCAAAAATGGACAATCAGAAGGGTACTGTTCGCAATGAAAGAACATCACCTAACCCATCTCAGGGTTCAATACAGCTGAATGATGCAAGTTTTATCATTTCAAAATTGAAACCGGTAAAAGAAGCGCTTCATACATTGGCTCTCGTTAATGCTCTTACTTCTCCGCAAAGAAATGGATCCGAAGGTATGAAAAGAGTCTACACGGAAGATAAACCACTGCCGGTCGTGGTAAAAAGGAACAGGAATGCGGTACCAATGTCGCCAAAGAGAATCGAAGGAATTGGTAATATTCAGCTAAAGAAGATTGAAAGAAGTCCTGTCGCCTCTATTCAGCTAAAGAAGATTGAAAGAAGTCCTGTCGCCTCTACCCGCAGCATGAATGGCAGCAAAAATGGTGCAGATTCCTGCGAATTGAGTTCGCGTACTAGCCCTTTAGAACAAGTTAAACTGAAGAAAGTGGACAGAAGTACGGCGGCAACTAATGCACCAGGCTACACAATTACACCAAAGCCTATGCAGAACCAGCTGGCTGAAAAAAATCCTATGCCAATTGCAGTATCCAATGATACGGCTTTGTCGAAGAAGAAATCCGGTACACCTCAGAGATCAAAAATAAGTGACCGCATAAAGGCTTTCAGTTCCGCTGCGAATGGATCGAACTGGAAGAACCAATCGCCTTCGCGCTACGCAGTCCCACCTTCTGCAACTTTTACTCCGTCTAATGAAAAGAGGCAGTCGCACAAATTTGGACAGCAAAACGGAGAGGATTCGAGCTGCGCTTCCAGCGAAAGACAGAGCAATGACGACGACTCTGTCTCTGTGTCAACCCCGATGATGGGCACTCCGGCAAGATTGGGTGCACAACCACCCACTCCAAACAGTTATAACAGTGAAACAGCGTATACGTCGGTAGCGAGTAGCGGTGATGGGGCCGTTGCTGGTAGTTTTGCAAGTACTGAGCAGAATATATCAAATCAAATGAATTATGCTCACGTGAGTACTCCATGCTCATCAGTACAAGGTGATAGTAGCACGGCTTCACCGAAACATGGCCATGTAGTGGTGACGAAGTCAACGGTAAAGAATACTCTACAGTCCAAACTTGAATATGACAAGGAAAGAGCAGCTCGGCGCTCGAAATTGGCAAGAAATCAAATAAAGGTGCCAAGTGCTTTGGTTGCGGCTCAAAAGAAAGCTCAAGACGAAGGTCCCAAACCAAAATGGGGTGCAACGCAGAAACTCACCGATATAACCCCGACACGTCCATCGCAGGGAGACGCGGCGTCATTAATGGGGACACCAACCTCTTTGGATGAAGATCCAACCATGTTAGAACAGGCTTTTGAACCTAGTCTAGCGTGTCACGATATTGTTTCACCTCCATCAATATCGCAAAGTGTGCCTAAATCGGTAAATGAATGTGATTCAGCGAAGGCAGCACAAAATATTTCAAAGTCAAAGAGTGAAGACACAGCGTCCTTTTCTATTTCAATGTCGAAGAGTGAAGATACAACAAGCTCGGGCAAACCTCAAATGAAGGCTGAAGTTATGAAGCAGCTCATCAACAAGCGAAGAAGACGCAGGAAGGAAATTCAGACAGTTAAGAAAGATGCCGAAAAAGACGCTCTAACGGTTCTTACTTCTCCGAAAAGAACTTCAATCGGCGAATACTGTGTCCGCAGTCGAGGTATCGAGAAGAAAAAGACTCCTTTGCGGAAAAGTGTCACTCCTTCCAAAGCACTATCTGCATCTGCGGTCAACTTCACAGCTGCTGTGAGTGGTAAAAAAAAGACGACGTTGCAAGATCCAAAAGATAAAGCTGTAGAAAACGAGGCCAAGGCTGAGCCTGAGCCTGAGCCTGATTTGAAGCTAAAAAGAGAAAACGCAGCATTGCAAAATCCGAGCGAAAATAATTTCGTTCTGGACCAACTCAAAGATAACAAGAAAGGCATCAATGTTTCTGCGAACAGTCCTCTAACTTTTGCTATCTATCAAGCGCCCCCTCTTCCTCCTAATATCATCCGGTCCACCCAAAGTCGAGGTAGAAAAGAAGCTGATGAAACGCCAATTCAGGATTCTCAATACGTGGAACAGAGCAAGAAAATTCCCGATGAGCTCTTAGCAGACGAATCTGCCCCTGATTCGCCATCAAGTTCTGTCTCTGATGCATCATCAGTGCCGATAGATGCATACCCCGACGACGAAGACGAGCCTGAACCCGTTGTAGACAGTTTTATGGACATGGACTTATCTCCCGTCAGAAAAAATGATGTGTCAAAGCATATATTCGATACTTCAACTTCTTATCGCAGTTCTCCTGAGAGCCTTGCAAAGACCTCAGTCACTACTGCCGAACAATCCCCGCACAGGCCAAGTCACATCAGAGACCTAATTGTGTCGCAGGCAACCCCAAAACGTGCAAATAGGCATGTATCTCTACGTACAATTGGAGAAATGTTATACTCGCCAAAAGGAACACCGCTGGACTACTCAATTTCAATTTTTCCAGCTGCGACTCCTGACAGACAGTCTAATGTCGATTATCCAGCAGCTGCGGACGATATAGATTCTCCAATACCTACTATGAAATCGCGTTTTGTAATATCAGATTTCAACGAATTAGACGAACCTACTTCAACTTTCAGAAATCACTGCTCGGACGCCTTCTCCGATGTATCGTCAGGAATCCGATCTTCGTCTAATGCCAGCGCCACTTCTTCGGCAGTGAGCGCGGTAGCTTTCAGAGCAAATAAACTTTTGTCGGAGAGAAGGGCCAAGTCAAAAAAGAAACCCGACTCGGGACCGTCCGCAGATAAGGAGCATGCTGCTAACCTTGCTCGTAAGATCATGAGCTCAGAACAGGAGCCTTCTCCAACGGACACCACGCGGAAGACTATGCGTGGTAAGGAAGCGATCATGGAAGCGTTGGTAGCAAACCGCAGTTTGGATTCAATTAAGGCTGAGAAGGCCAAAGACGTCACTGCTACTCCGCCAACAAATGAGACTGCTGCTCCACCAACAGGCGAGACAGAAGAAAATAAGGATTGGGTACTCCAGGATACAGTGATATCAAATACGCATGAATTGGATATTGGTCATCTTCCTATGGGGACCGGCCCAGATTCAACTTGTAATAGTGATTTGGACATGGATGTTGATAATATTGATAAAAGTGCGCACACTGAAGACAGATCAATTGGACCTGACGCTGGCTGTATGTACCCCATGAGGAGACACTGCCAAGGCAATGAAGCATCGTCGTGGCTACAAATGGACAAACACATATCTCTGGGCTTAAACCTTGTGTGTGGCGACATTGATCTTCAAAACTCTAACTCTGACAGTCTGGAAATCTCTACAATCTCGGCTGTTAGAATTTCACAACACTCCGAAGATGAAGACCAACCCTTTGATGAAGGGGAAGGAGCTATTGAGGTAGAGTATATTTCCAATGAAAACATTGCAAATGTGTCAATAGTACACGACAATGATAACAGTATTCTGATGCATACCACGTCCAATCCCGCGGACAAAGAAGAGGAAGGGTATTTTCCCGTGTCCTCGAATGTCAGTTTGACGCATACGAATATTCAACCTTCAAATTATATCAGCGAATCTAGCTGTGAAACTTCCGATGATGTTGACTATCAAATGTTCACCCACATTCGACAACATTAAATGTTCAACACACATCCGATATGATTAAAATAAGTTTTGTGAAAGTGTAGAATGTAGAATGAAATGTTGTCACACAATTTTGAATTTGTCCCAAGGACGGTTTAGCTGCATACTCATGAGGAACATTGCAGTGTCCGAACTCCGCTTTGTATCGAAGGAGTTCATTGCACCTTTTCCTCACATCACCATGAGTCCTGCTATATTATAATTATCCGAGGATAAGTACGGACAGGTTGGAGATGTTCCCACCGCATTATATTATGCCAGTTTCGAAATGCCTCACTTTCAGTATCAGTGGGTGTGCCGGTAGCAGACATACTGCACGCATGTTCACGAATCGCCGGACCAGTCGCTCCACCAGCGTCGGTGGCGCAGGCTCTCTGGTCTCTATTCGGAATCAAACGCGTGTGGTGCAAGTGTGTTTCTGTTTGATATCGAAGGTTGCGTGTTAGCAATGAATTCTGCGTGTCTTGCTTCGTGCATGAGATGCAATATTGAGAGAGAAGGGAGCTGACATTCATTTTTAGTTCCTGCCAATTACTTCACAGTACTAGTTCTCACTACTAGCTCGCTAGTATAAAACGCGAAATTGGACTCAATAAGACTACAATTAATTTTGAATTGTTTGATAATGCTTCAGTTGCTAGCTTAGCATGTTATTTATATTCTACTAGTACAGAGATGATGAAAACTATTGGTGCATTGAAGAGGCAAGAGTATACAGAATACAGAGGGAGTTCTAAATTTGAATCTCGTCCCGTACACTACTCTGTCACCAACAATCATCCTCGATGTAACTATCATCCGCGTACTCCTCGGTCCAGTCCCCATCCTCGAAGCTCTGCTCATCAAACTTATCAATATCATCGTCTTCCTGGAAGAAAGGACTAGCTTCGTTCGCGACGGAATCAACGTCTTCTGCATCAAAATCCTCATCGTCAGTACGACCGTTGTATCCATCACAATCGTTTCTCTTACCGTAAACGACCTTGATATTCCTAGAGAGTGCACCATTGGTATACTCGTTTTCGTTCACGTCAAATTCATTGTCTTCTTCGTCAGGGATGTTCTTGTGACAATGATTGAAGTAGCAAGCATCATCGTCGTCGAAGTCGTAGGTGGTCTTGAAGTCCTGGCGGTGATCTTCGTTCTCGGATCCTTTGATGGCATTAGGAAGAATCGAGATCATGGGATCGAGAGTGTTGGCTTTGATATTCTGTGAGTTGGCATTGAGGAGGATGTGTTGCTTAGGAGGTGCCATTATTAGTACGATTGATTCTTAGTATGAAAGAACGTTAGGTGATTGATCGTTATATGTATTGTGATTGTATACTGGAAAATGATGCAACGTTTCGGATTGAATGCAGATGTGTACTGCATGATGCTGACTTTTACTGGTCGCAAGCTGGTCGGAATTACATTCGAACATTGGTGTCAGCGCATGATGTTCGCATGCAATGCGGACCCATAGCAATTAAATGATTGCTTAGGTCTTCATTGCAGACCTTCAAGACGTTAGGTTACCGTTTTTCAAAGACTATTTCCACATCACATTATGAAATTGCAGAAACCATATTGTACACCCGGAAGACTCAATGAAAATGTTCATGTCTAATCGATGAGAGGTTTAAACACCCACAGACCAAGAGCACAGACTAATTCAAATATCATGATTGCGTATAGGGGTTGCCGTTGAGCACGTGTACACGACCCGCAAGAGCTCTATTTCGTCCCTAATAAGATAAGGATTTCCTACAACATTGAAACTTGAAGCGAATATGGCCGCTGGAAACTTTTATGCTGAACTTGTCTTAGACTATTGCAGTATGAATTCCATTTTATTCACGATTTAGCCAAACGATAGCAGTTTTAATTTAAAAAAGCACGATTGGTTGGAACGACTAAAGTCTTGCCCGCTCAATAGCTAAATTAGAAAGAAGTCTCTTATTTAAAAAAATAATGCTAAAACGGGTCTTTAACCGCGCCTACATTTTCAGCTCATTCAGTCAGGCCAAGGACCTGCATAATAAATGTTCTTTTCTCTCTGACGCTTTGAGTGTGTATCATATATAATACCGAGTAATTTCCTCATACGCGTTTGCTCACATAGACTTGGGCCAAGTGGGCCAAGTATTCACAATAGTAAACAGGTCGCTGTTAGTCCCCCCCCGTACTGGTGGTGAACAGCATCTGTCTCGCAGAAGCATTCCCTCCTGAACTACCATCACAAACAAGCATGATGGCGGAACACGGTAATTTTTATCCTGCTTCCAATAATACTAAATTAAGCGTATTCCAGTTCCAAAACGTTCTACAGGCTATGGGAGTTTTGATCCCTAACGATGTCGTCATCTCTCTCTTCGCTAAAGCTGCCAAAAAGGGTGAAGACGGCTCTGTTTTGTCAATTTCACAGCTAAGAGTTTTCCTCAGAAAATCCTTGTGTATCGGTGAAGATAACTGCGGTGTCGGGTTTCTCAAGGATCTCGAGGCTCTCAAGAATCTAGGAATTGATGGGTTCTATTGGGATACAATGTTATGGGTCATCGGAGGGACATTGCTTGTTCTTAGCTCCTTTACCAATGGCATCATAGCCGATTCTATCCGTCGCAACATGAATTTAGTTGCAAGTACGTGTTATATCGTTCCTGGAGGAAAGTTTGTGTCGCGTTTTCCTATGAAGGAATGGAAGGCATAGGTCAATTCTGAACAACTTACAATGAAGTTCAAGGAAGCTATGTTGAAGAACGCTGAGGATTATTCAAAGGCAAAGAGAAAAACATCCACAAGTACTTTCTCCAGCTTCTAATTTATATTGGACAACAAATCTACGGGGGCAAATCAAACAGCGATTTGACAAAACGAGATTTTGATATGTTGCTTTTGAAAGAGTTGCAAAATTCCTACGATTCTCGTGTCCTCAATGATATCATGGCAATTGTGGACAAGAATAATGTGAGTTCCTTCACTTTGATAAATCAAAGATTCTGACGATCTTCAATTTTGGTCCTTGCTCACAAATGAATGATATTGATTAAAATAGGGAGGGAGCATTTCAGCTGCGGAACTACATCACTTTCTCGCCCCGAAAAAAAAACAAGAAGAAAGGCTTCTTTGAGGTCCATAGGTGATTCATCGAAAACGAATATTCTGCCTCGCCTTCGATCTGTATTATGTATCACTTTGGCAAATACCTTATGGATCTTCTCCTTGTAAATTTTCCTTGGATCGTTCATATCTGCCTTGAGCAACATTATGACGCGCTTCGGGAAAGAATATGACTCCCATTCTGGGCAGTACGAGTCCAGGCTTTTTCGTTGCTTGGTTCAGTCTTAGTCGGTACAATTGGATTTACTCAAATTGCATATAATGCCGTGACAGAATCTTTTGATCTCAAAGAACAAGCCAAAGAAGTACTGGCATCTTCTGTGTGTTATGCTAGTCACTACCATCGCGACGAGGAGATTTGCATCAAATTCAATGAAAACAACGGCTTGGATAAGAAAAGCTTCAGCAGACTGTTCGAAGAAGCATCGATCATCATGTCTGAGGGCAAGCTTAATGGATTGTTCCAGGCCATTGATGAAAATGGAGATGTCTTCCTGCACAAGGATGAAATTGAAGTATATTTGGAAGATAATGATGGCAAGAGTAGAAATGTGACAATTTGTCTCATGTGCCTGAAATCTTTCTACTTTTTGTCGAACTTCGTTTGGTTCCTCGGTGGTGTAGCGTATATCGTTCCTGTGTATACGACAGAGATAGTCTCGTAGCAAGATGGGGTTACAGGGTTAGTGTTTTTGCATGTCCGGCTCATTTCGCAATGTTACGAATCCTTCTGCCACGGTGTTCTCCAATTGGTATTCATTAATACTAACTCTGATATATATTTTCATTCCTCTGGAAGTTTGGGGCATTGGGCTATTTCGACGGAGCGACGGTGTGCGTTATTATGGTGTACCAGTCAGTGGATCACAAGCACAGTGTTATGGCAAAGATCAACAAAGCGGCCAATTTGTTGATGGGATGGCAAGACGGACCGAGAAGCAATTCTCAGTTCAATATTGCATTTATTATGCGAGACCAAAACAGTTGGATCTGAGGAAGAATTCCAAAATCAATTCCAGCCAAGCTTTGAGCGATACTTTTATGTAGACCCTCTTGAGACATTCCTTTCTCTGCCAGATGGGAATAATCAAGATTTCATGTAGCTGTGCTCATAAATAGATTGCGATAACAAAGGTGTTAGAATTTTGTATTTATGTCCTTCTGGTTATAGTGAAAAATATACGAGAGAGGAAATCACTGTATTCCTATCTTCCAACGGTATTAAAACCTCCCTTGGC
>Ga0209712_10003347_pt1 | contig 13004 bp, 17 predicted proteins | sample ArcOceMetagenome_FD_187443 | JGI IMG/M metagenome (GOLD analysis project Ga0209712, IMG submission 187443) | Marine eukaryotic phytoplankton communities from Arctic Ocean - Arctic Ocean - Greenland ARC118M Metagenome (SPAdes) (version 2) | ecosystem: Environmental > Aquatic > Marine > Oceanic...
CAACTTGAGCACTTTCACACAAAACTGGGACGACAGAAGCATGTTGAAGAGCTTGCTTCCTGTTCGATATTGTTCCACCAATTCATGGCGCCTGTGGGGGCCATCCATTTCGAATCGGTTCCAGATCGTAACCAGTTTCACCCTACTCCACTTTCGTAGCCTCTCTACGAGCATTATATGATAAATGAGGACCCTCGATAAATGTTCAACACGCAGTCCTGAAATGCAAAAAGAACCAAACTCCGTCAAACTTCCCAAGAGAAAACCCACGGACCAATCTCGTAATTCAAACTCAAAAGGCAGCACTGACTTGTCCACTCCTATAGTACCTGTGAGAAGAATTCGTTCAGCTACCTCCTCCTCTCTATTGACCAACACGCCAAACTCGTTTACACCAATTACAGCACACTATACGCTCAATAAGACATTGCACCAGGCATTCTACAAGTTACTAGAGAAAAAACATCATACAACTGCCTTAAGTGTCGGCTGTCACTAAACTGGTACCTTACACCTTACGCAATAAGAAGAAGTACACGAAACTCTTGCAGGTACCGGTAGCGTGTGATGATGATGGTAGGCAGGATTGGACCTCTTTTCATAGATGAGGAACTCCCACCAGCTTCAATTGGTTTCAAGTGATCATTGATTCCTGCAATTATGGCCTTCCCTTCGTTATTGCCTTTTTGGAGGTTTTGGTGGGTTGTTGAGAAGGCGGCATGATTCTGACATTCGAATCAATCGAATGACTGATCGTTGGTGCAATTTTTATTCATCTGGCGTCTTGATGAGCTTTGCGTGACTTTGCTAGTCGCTTTTTCTCTCAAGGTTACAATGCGCGTGGTTGTTAGCAGCAGTGGTGGTGTCAGGCTGTTTCTACCAGCTAGAGAACAGCCAAGAAGAATTTGAAAACATTTTCTCAATTGAACCAAACATTACACATTGCACTGGAAGACGAAGAAGGCGTTCCAAGATTAAAATATGTTATTTCGGAGATTTATCCAAAAGTACAATCCTGATTTTGCATTCTTTGCCAATGATCACACATTCATCTACCGCAGCATTCATGCTCTTTTTTGAAAGAACATGCTTTCCAGCCAGAGGAGCATATTTATGCCGGCCGTGCATTGAGGCCCAAGAATCAAAAGGGCACCAAGTTTGCTTTCAATTCTGGTGCATCCGGATACTTTTTAAGTAGAAAAACAATGCAAGTTCTGACTGAAAAATGAAATGAGGGCAATGCCGTATGTGAGGGGAGTGGGAGGAAACGGCTGCAAGGAAATCCTGGACTCATCACTGCCGAGCGTTTAAAAAGTGTTGGAGTCGATCCATTGGATACCAGAGATGAAGCAAAGTGGCAAATCTTTCATGCGTTTGGGTTGGTGAGGGTTGTAAAGAAAGAATTGGACAAATGGTATGAAGATATGAAGATATGCATGAAGAATTGTATGAATATTGGGAAATGATGAGACATTTCATCACGAGTTACAAAAAAGGAAAGTTGCTGCTCGCCAGGGACGGCTAGTTTCCATTACGTTGAATCAGCGGAAACGCTGGCTTTGTGGGGTACGCTGGCCGAAATGCAGAGACCGTCAATGGCATAGAGGATAAAGAACTCCAGAAGTTCATGATTGGTAAGTGGCTAAAGGAAAAGAAAGATGTGGGAGGATGTGCTCATCATTTACCCCTGTCTCCAAGCAGGATATATGGAATGATCTGTTATATGTTAGTGAAAATCATTGCACCAACAAACGAAGATATTTTCTGCTGACGTTTCCCAACTTGAACGGTCTTCAGAAAGGTTCAGCACGGAAGGCTCTGGAGTGATTTGATTTTTGACCATTGCGTGCATACTAAATATTGGAATGTTGTCAAAATCTTTTGCCAAGCGAACAAAGGGTGTATTCCCAAAGGACCTTACTGTCAAGAGCCGTATCCAAATGTTTACAGTGTTGTAGGATTGTAGCAAGCAACTCAATGGGTGGTACAAGTACGTTGGAAATACTAGTATCTTGCATGACAGCAAGCGAGCGATGTAATACTAAATAGGACCGAATCAGATGGTGCAGTAAGTACACAGTCAAAACAAATTAAAATAATGAATAAAAGCCGTGTAAAATGCAGTAATGCTTTAAAGTACGTGGACGAGTAAAATCTTATAAAAGCACCCAAACCTGAATCTAATTGAAGATCGAACTAAGTTGTGCATTTCTTCTTGCGTTTGCGCAAGTTGCACGACATGTCTCGGACACGCCAGTTTTGCGACATCTCGCAGGCGTATTCTTCCTTGCAACCCATTGGCAACCTTTAATCTTTCCGTTCAGCATTTTGAAATTTTTGGACGAATCTGCAGAACAATCCCCGTTACATGTATCTGGACAGTGATTTCTTACACCTTTTTTGTTGCAACGTTTATTGGTGAAAATCCTTGCCACCCATGCACATAATTTGCGTTTGCCATTCACTTTCATTGAAAGAGGCGAGTCGACACAGCTTGAAGAAGGTGCAGACACAGGGGGAGTCGTAGCCGGGGGAGTTACTGGTGCCGGTGCAGACGCGGGAGAGGTCGTAGCAGCTGTAGTTGGTGCTGGCGTTGAAGGATTGGGGTTGCTTCCACCAAATATGGTGGACTGTGAAAAGAGATTGTTGAAGGAGTTTCGATTTGGAAGGACTATGTCAAGATCGGAGGCATTGGTAATACCGAACCATTGCGCAATGCTATTCCATATTGAATCCCAAGGTGTTGTAGGAATGCAGATACCAGGTTCAAATATAAGGTCTCCTCCATCAAGTCTATCGGGATAGGATCCGAGAATTTTCTTCCCTTCGACAGAACCACTTGCGATAAAATAGTGACCACCCCATGCTGTTGTGAACGTACAAGGCAACGTGATGACGTCTGTTAGAAAATAAGATACAGATGACACACTAAATGTAAACCAGAAGCTTACCATGGTCAGACCCACTGCCGCTATTCTCTGTTAGAGTGCGAGCAAATTCTGACACCATGACAACAACGACATCACCCCACATTCCTTGTTTGACCATCTCATCCTGGAATTCCTTCAGCGCCTGGTTCATAGTAGTTGCCAATCCGTTAAAATAAGACTCCAAGCTGTCGTGGGTGTCAAATCCAGATTGTTCTACGTAAAAGACGTCGCGATCAGTCCCTCTAATATCTTTTCTCTTGATCAGTTTTGCCACATTCTCGAATTGCTTCGAGAGATAGTTTGTTTGGGTAAAGGCAGTTTGTAGAGTGACATATTCAAGCGCGTCATAAAGTAATTCTGTCTCTCCGATTCCCTGATTCAGATGTGAGTAATCCTTTGTGAGCGAGGCATGTGTGTAATAGTCAGAGACTTGCTTCGTGCTGATGAGACTTACATTCGACAGTATTGATGACCAAGTTTCGGCAAAGAGTCCAGATCCAATGTTTAATGATTTATTCACATTCTTGATCCTGTCCACTAATGACCCTGATAATGGACTGTTGGGGTTTAGACCAATCTCTTTAATACCTCTATCGTCGACCACAGTTAAGGGAGCGAACGAGGATTCAACAGCTGATGAAACACCATTGACAGATACGACTCCGGCCTTGAAACCGTTTTTCAAGAGCACATCAGCCATTCTACCACCTACTCCACGTCCCGCTTGATTCTCGTATATATCCATTTTCTTGACTTCGTCGCTTTGGACTAAAAGAGGCGCAGAGAGTCAGATGTTATGAATAATTAACGGAACAATGTGGCGGGACCTTAAAAATACTTACAGTTGTGTGCAAAGAGATTTGTCTGGCCGGATATTTCCCACCAGTTATTCGCATTTGTGTTTTGTTTCTGTAGAACACCCACGTTGCTTACCCACAGTAAATCTCCCTCGTTGTAAAGCTTTTGGACAACAGGCAAATTTGGATGGATTCCGAAATCAGAACAAACTTGACCTGACCCCGAGGCATCAATGTTGAGCAGAGAAGCCTTTGGAATTGCTAGTCCAGATCTTGTAGAACTGTAATGATCGTACAAAGCTCGATTGGTACCGGTACAAGTGTTTGAGTTTGGTACCAACATGTCTGTGGAGGAGTGAATTGGCAACATCATTTGAGCATACTTTAATAAAATATCAACTGACAAATGCATTCGCAACCCATACTTACTATAAGAGTCTGCTCCACCGTCCAAAAACAGAAAGACAACTGCCTTATATGGTCTAATTGAAGCCGATGGAATGTCATAGTCTGGCCTGCTGCTAGTTGTTGCGTCTGCGACGTTGGTTGTATGAAATTCCGGTGTTGTCGCCATTAGCTTCGCTGCAATTTTTCTACCATTCTCATTATTTCCAGCAGCATTAAAAGCGCTGACAATAACCGACCGTGCGTTATTGTTGAGACGACCTGCTGTCAAAAGGACTGCAAGCTCATTTACAAGTGAATCTCCCGTTTTGCTAGTTGAATCAAAATACTTTAATTCTCCAGCATGTTGATCACCTATGGCAGGGAGGCCACAGCTGTAATATGCTGTTTCTCCGAATCCTCCGTAGCAAGCACTCAACCCATAGTCAACTAAAGAAAACACTCCTGTAAAAAGCGTTCGTGGTGAATTATCATTAAGGGTTCGAAATAAATGTATGTCCACACACAAAATCTTCAGCGACCATTTGCTTACCATTCAAGAAATTAGTGATTTTGGGGACGGTCAATATTTGCGCTTCTGGACTTGTGATAGATGCAGCCTTGATATGACCTGGAGCTGCATAATCAGGCTGGAAATATGAAAAAACATTGGGGCTCTCATGAGGTCCCTGCCCGATATTTTCCTGGAGATTATTCAAGCGAAGTTCAGGCACACTATCATCTGTTTGGGCGTACTCGAGCGCTCTCATGAAAGCTATGAGTTTCAGCGTTGGCTAAACAAAATTAAAGATTGGATATGTTAGTACTGTTTCGACATTCAAGCATAGAATTCAGTATCAAGAAATGATGGGATGGCGACTTACCTCACGAAAACTTCCGCCAGTTGGGTCTGCGTCGAGAATCTCACTGGCAGATTCACGATCGAGAATAATCGCTGCGGCGGCGGCGCCAAGATCGCCATAATTGGAGCTTCCGAAAGTCACACCACCAGATGAATACGAACCATTCTTGAATGCGGTCGCAACAGCTTGGACATATCTTGGAGATGGGTTCGAGATTCCAAATCTCTGAATCAGCCTTGTAGCAAGGAATGGAGCAACATTGTCATGATAGAAATATGATTTCAAAACTTCGTCAGTTTCATACATCGCATCTCTCGGCTCATGCAAGGCAGGATTCAAGAACACGGGAGGATTCCTAAATGAGTAGTTACCGGTACCACTTTTCACCATTGATTCGACATTCTTGAAGTAGGCAACTTCTCCACGGTAGGTGGCTCTTGAAACCGAATTCTTGCTGTATCCTGATCCCCTGTGAAACACAGTGACCCCACCCGCACTTTCACTCTGTGTATACGTGCCGGAAAAGCTGTCGACGTTGACACCTCCAACAAAAAGACGGTTTTCGATTTCGGAAAGGGAAGGTATGCGATTGAACACTTTTCTTTCCTGAATAGTGATCTCACACAAACAGTCCCCCGCAAAAGATCGGCATGCGCCATTTCCACAATTATTGGATGCTGTAGGATAGTCATCCGTCCAAACAACCTTGAAGTAGTTAGAGTTGCTATTTCTCACGCGGAGCTCTGTGACTCTAACAGAATTATAGTTTGGATTGATGAATGGATTGTGAACGATGGCAACAGCACCTGTGTCTCGAACTAGCAATGTAGGATTTGATGTTGGCATTAGTGTTGTCAAAAATACTAATCAATAATCGATCATATAATTATTCATTTTAATGCAACATACCTTTTGCCTGCAACGTACAAGGTTCATCACCTGCCCAGTGATATGCATCCTTTCAAGAAAACACACGTCAGAATAATGCGGAGATATTAGAAGAACACAGCTTGGAAAATAATATACAGCAGACTTACCTCCGTATCATGCATACAGTTGTTGGGATCAGATATCTGATCCCACGCACAGGCACCTCCGCCGCAACGGTCGCTTGAAGTCTGAAACCGTAAAACGGGTTGAGTTTTATTGAATTTTGGAACATAGCGTGTGTATGTGAGCACTTTGCATTGGAACTTACCTTAAATGTAGTTCTTTCATTCGTGAATTTGCAATATGACGTTGCCCTCCCCCCTACCCCAGCATTGTCACTGTCGCAACATGCATCACGAGCAATTGGTAGATTTGGGTTCGCACACATTGAATCGTTACCATATCTGAGAGATTTCCATATAGATTTCCCATCACGATAAAATGCCATTTCAACACATGCAGGTCTTAGGTATTCGTAAAATACTGGTGGATTCGACTGTACTCTGACCAAGCGCATTTCATCTACATTGCATTCAACACCGACACAATTGAGATTCGATGTCAGCGTGATTTCAGGTTGAAAATTACAATTTCCAGCTAGCCCATTACACAATCTACTGAAGAGATTCGACCCAGTTGGCAATTGGAATCCAGTAACTTCCACGCCCGCGCCAAGCCACCATTGAGGTTGATGGTGCAGTTGAGGATACTTCGATGAGCCTAGGAGTCTATACTTCGCTCCTTTTCTAAGGAACTGGTATTGTGGTAGATCCACACAAAGCGGTACCTTGTCTCCAATATATCCCTTTCCGTCAAGATTCATCTTGGGGAAACTATCACGCCAAGGTCCTTCAATGCGCATCGGATCAACCGAATCCATACTTTCAAAGTTTCTTCGTGATGGTTGTTCTGTAAAACCGGTCCACGCTCGTGCAAAGTTCTGAATATCGGTATTGTCATAGGTCAGGATAGGCAAGCCGGAACTATCTAATAGTAGTGTGCCGTCCATGTTGAGTTTATGAACTCCAATGGTGAAAAGTTGCATGACCTCCCTGGCAAAATTCTCATCCGGAAAGGCTTTGCTCTTGGTCTCCATGAGGACGTAGGAAGAGGACTTGGAATTAAGATAGCTTAGCATCTGAGCCATCATTGGGCTGTATGCAACCTCTTTCAATACCTGAAAATAGTTCCCAAACGCGTTTCGAACAAATATATCGTAATAGGCAAGAAAGATTTCAGAGTAATATGCTCCAAAGACCTAATATGCGACGAGAGAAGAGAAGATAACAAAATGACTTTTTAGTATTGTACGCCCTGTATATTGGAGTTAAATTTCAAACGAATTGTACACACACAAACTTACTTGATTTGAGGAGACAACGAGGATCTGCGAGAGTGCCCAGGCCATCCTTTGGCGAAATTGATCTGCACCGACTCCATCTATTTGAAGCGCAATCATTGACCAAACGCTTGTTTTCTGCTGAGCACTCCCGGAAGCATCACGGAAACGGGTACCTACATAGGATCAGAAAGAAAACTCAGTAATTTTTATGATTTTTTTTGAAATGATTCACATCTCTCAATTGCACTTACTAAGTGCATGCTGAAACGTGTGTTGGCCAGGCTCGCGATTGGCGACCTCACCGTGACTTCCACAAAGTACAACTGCATCACCAGCTTCTTCCTTTTCATAGCGACTGCTACATGCTTGCGAAGCTGTCGTCATGAAACATGAATCAACTGCAATGTTTAAGAATTGAGAGCAGGTTGAATGGTGAGATCATTGCGGAGGGGCGTGCATCAATTATCACCATATCCTCAAACTTACTGTTCAGAAAGTCCATGGCTGGATTACTGCAAAAAACACTGTTACCACCCCAGTAGTCCTCCAGGCCATCTGGCTCAGGATTTTCCACTGTATTTCCCTTCAATTGCATAAAACCTAAATATCTATACTGTACTCCATTCCTCGTGCCAATAACGGTAGGTGAATTCGAAGAATTATATCCATTGCATTGATTCGAACTGGCATCACTTGTAGCATAATATTCATTTCCAATCAATGCATTTTTAATCCGCACTGTCTTTGTTGGACCGCCCAGACCAGGCAGCTCAATCGTCATGATTTGATTGGAGGAAAAGGGTATGTTCACTGGAGGATTCTTGACCAACAAACCGTGCCCTAGATAAAATTTTCCACCTACAGTGACATCATGGACATGAGAAATAATCCAAGATCCAGCTCCAAGATTAGTGTCAACATCATCTGTACTGTTGGTAAAAGAACTGACAACAGTCCTAGGCTCTCCGTCAACGGATAATAACCACTGTCCATCCTCCATCTGACTAACTGTCAAGGTTTTAAAAATATCAACAATCGTGAACGAGGCCCTAGTCCATCTACTGCCTTTCTCACATGGCCAAAAGGTCTGAGTCAAAGCAGGACCATCCACTCTGGTTCGGAAAAAGGCTCTGTGGAGGGTAGGACTCGTATTCATTTGGTTTCTGATCCAAGCCGCATAACTTCCCGTAAATGAATTCAAGGTCGAAATGTTTGGCCCGAACGTCGTCTGCATCAGGAATCTTGCGTTTTTTTCTTGTTGTGTCAAAGAATGACTGAATGCCATGAGATAGAATCTTCCACTGGCACTGCTGCTGGGTGAGCTCAAGCTTGGGATGTTGAGGTTGCAATTGTTGCCAGAGCAGGAGACTGTGAGACTTTGCGCATATGGCCCACCGACTCTTTCCCAGTTGTTGCCGGAATAAGATCTTGCTACTGGCATGAGATTGTAATCGGCAAGATTTGCATATCGGGATAAGTTGCTGAGGGGGGCGTTGGTTACCGCTGTGACTCTGACGAGGACACAGAGGGCGCTTGATTTTGCAATGGTCCTGGAGAAAGCTGCCGACACTCCAGATGGCCCTATTGAACAAGCAGCAGGCGTTGATGATTAGTTAATAATATGGGGTGGTGCTCCTGCTGGTGCTGGTGTCCTCAGCAAGGTCGATGAAGAACGGATCATGGATAAATAAATACATTCACCTTCATGCAGTAATTGTATGTACAACAGCAACAAGGTTCATACACGTGGGTCAAAATTAATAACTGCTGGACGACTCCTCATCTGCATGGTGCTGCTCCTCACCTTGGACATCGACTGGGTCAGAAGTGGTGGCACCGCCGCATGAGTAAGTCTGCGCTGATGCGTAACACACACTCCAGACGACAGCGAATGTTCGTACTAATGCCTTCATTAATCTGCAACCCGTATCTGTTTGTAAGGTATATAAAAATTATATATCGGATCCAACGGTAGATGAAGAGAACAGAAGTTACGATGTCAAGGTATGAATAGTAAATTCGGTCCTAAACAAGTCGGCGGTCTTTTTATTCCTTTCATATTCGAATATGTGTAGTGTTAGTTAAACAGGGTGTTAAAGTGCCAAAAGCGTGGCGGAAGTAGAGATTTTTTTTAAATAAGTGCCAAACAAAGTGATGACATCAATGTCACTACGTATGAAGTTGTCAAAAGAGCAGCTTAGACCTGCCGCTACGGTACTCCACTCATTCTTCGTTATATTGTTATATAGCAATTGTCACTGTAGAAGGACAGACGGTCTACCCCCTGGCCACCCAGTAGATAACTCCTATAATTCCTATTACCGCTAGTTAGCTACTACAGGTTATGAGCCTAATAATAACGGAACCATTAATCCTTACAAACCTTTAAATGTAGTCTCCTCGCCTGCTCCGGCTCCCTCCATCCTTACCACCTGCAAATCTTTTTCTCCCACTTCCCCTTCCACCCTGGACAAACTACGCCAGATGATCTATGACACAGGCTGTTTTAAACACCTCATCTGCAACAAACTGCTCTTCTCCAACCTCACAATCTACACCGCCAATGCCAATAAATTCATAGCACTCGGCGATGAAAAGACCCTCCTTCCTGTTCTCGGTGAAGGCGACATCGATATCATCATCGGTGATCATCGTGTCATCCTTCACGGATACTACGTTCTGTCTCTTCCCACCAACATCTTCTCACCCAGCGAGCATTACTCCTACCTCCAATGCTCCTCCCTCGGTGGCAACAATGCCACACAAATCAACTTTCCCACCTTCACGTTCCACACATCGTCTCATGCCGGTTTCTCCTTCACCGTCAATCCAGCCACTGATTCCACTCTTCATGCATCATTTCATCACAACACTAATCCTAAGGTCCATTCCAGCATCCCTCTCAACCGCATTGCACACCTCATTCAATCTCACCTACACCTGAAACCTTCGAAGCCCGCCTCCACATTCAAACACAACCTAGACACTATAAACGAATCTACATTCGAACCATCATTACATTTACAATCTACATCATTACAATCCTCCACCTGTCCATCTCCACCCCTTCTGACCATCATTGATGACGAAACGGATCAAGACTCAGACACTGACCACGGCAATCACATCTCTGCTCTGCCACCAGTCGAGACTGTCATTCCCCTCCTCGACAGTCCCGTCATCACTGTCCGACCTTCGTCTCCTGTCACAACAGCCATCCACTGGGAAGATGTCACTCCACCTCCTTCACCAAAAACTGTCCATCCAGACGCCTTTGACTTCCCCGGCACCACTGAACACATTAATCTTCCAATCCCACCACCTTCAACTACTCCATCACCGTCTCCACCGGCCTCAGTCTCTGATCCGCCAACTACTACTCCTACACCAGCTCCTTCCCCATCACCTTCTCCACAGGACTCACTCCCTGATTCTCCATCACAATCACCACAGTCACCAACCCCAGACTCTGCTGAAACCCCAATCACTTGGACTTTCCCTCGCTATGGTTCTCAATTTGATCTCCCCGACTTCGCCAAACTCGATCCTACAATTCCTGCGAGCACTTCTAAACTCCACATCACTCCATCAGAACTTGCATCTGTGATCACCTCCATTTTGACGCCTGCTCCACAAGCACCACCACTGCCACACTCTCATGTCTCCACCTACTCCACCGACACACATGCAACTACATCACAACAACCCCTCATCCCTACACTTATCATTCCTGAAGAAGACCTCTACCATACGGTCACATCCATTCCTGCCACCGACACATCCATTCCAGATCCAATCACAACCTCTACCTTTCACAAGCCTCTCCTCCGCCCATTAGACAAAGTTAGCAACACAGTACCTACCACCGTCACCCTCACCTCTGAACTACTACAAAAAATCACCGGCTTCCGCAACATTCACTCCATCATCTCCGACATCAATGAACTCGCTGCGGATACCGTCCACATCACTGACATTGGTCGAGACCCTATTAAATCCAGAGGAGAAACTGCAACCATGAACAAGAAGAAACGCAACACTACTCCAGTCACCAGCCCTGATTGCAATGGTGATATCATTCTCTACGATATCGGATATGGCAACGGCACCACTATTGGCGGCGTACGCTATGCCCTCTTCCTAGTAGACCGCAAATCCCGTCACAAATATGTCTATCCCCTCAAGGACATGCAAGACCATTCCATTACCTTTGCCCTCTCTCAATTTATTGTTGACCTTGGCAGATATCCCACCTCCATGATCGCTGATCGAGACTTCAAACTCATTGGTGACCATGTCAAACATCAATTCCAAGCTCGCACAAACATTTCAGGCGCCACCGCCAATAGACAAAACGAAAATGGCCTCTCTGAAGCCAATTGGAAATACATCTGCAACATTGCCCGCAACTACATGACGGAACACCTTCTTCCAGCCAAATTCTGGTACCACGGCATACGCTACGCCGTCCAACTCTCCAACTACCTTCCCATTAAATGCGAAGACGGAAAGAAAACCACTCCACACTTTGAAATGTACGGCATCAATCCTGACTACCGTAAACTCATTCCTCTCTTCTCCACCTCCTATGTCAAATGTGTATACTCCTCCGACACTGCCAATACCCACACTACGCAAACAGACAAAGCCATTCTCATTGGAAACGATAACAACTCCAACGGCCGTATCTTCTACAACCCTTCCACTCGCAGCGTCATTTGTTCCAACGACTATACTCTTGACCCCACGCATCCATCCGGCCCGCTTTTCAATCTCAAATATGACGGCGGTCTCCAATTCAACCTCCTTGATGATTCGGAACCATATCGCACTCCAGAATTCGAACCACAGCAAACAATTTACTTACCTTCAACTCATCCTGACTATCCTTCCCAATCCGCCACAATTCTCACCATTCCATCTCCCTCTTCCGACGTATACACTATCCAACTACCCACATCCGGTTCCATCATTGAAGTTGAACGAAATGAATTTATACTTGAACCAGAACGCATTCTCTCCACCTCTCTACAGACCACCGAGAACCCTGTCCTCGAACTCCCATGGCTCCAACACAACACGAAAGTCATCTACTACTTTCCCGACCACAACATGAAAACACCAAACAAGGCTGGCTCATCAAGAAAGATGACTCATGGGCCTTCCTTCCTGGCACAACGCCTCCAGAAAGAAGCAAGAAAACTCCTCTCATCATTCCTAACTTCGAACTCGAAGCCCTCTCTCATTTCAACTCCAATAAATTCAGCAAAGGCTGGATACACTTTCAAAAATTTCTCGCCGCTTACAAAATCTGTGAAGCACAAACGTTCATGGCTCGCCGCATTCTATTCTTCAACTCCACCGACCCATCCATCGTCACTATCGATGGCGCCATCGCTGCTCTTGACACCATCAACATCATCACCACCGCCAGCAAAGTCTCTGCAGCAGACCTTGACTGCTACGATCTCCCATCTCAACTCAAAGACCACAACAAAATGTCGAAAGACGACAAAGACATCTGGGACCGATCTTACCAAGAAGAATACCTCGGCCTTCACGATACTACTCACACATGGGACTACATCACCGAAGCCGAATACCAAACCCTCAAACATGTTCTTGGCAAACCACTACCTACCATGGCCCTGTCCAAGGTAAAATTCGACGAAAACGGCATCCCTTCCAGAGCGAAATACCGTATTGTTGTTCTCGGCAACCTAGACCCACACGACTGGAAAACATCAGACTGCTTCGC
>Ga0209712_10003351_pt1 | contig 12991 bp, 12 predicted proteins | sample ArcOceMetagenome_FD_187443 | JGI IMG/M metagenome (GOLD analysis project Ga0209712, IMG submission 187443) | Marine eukaryotic phytoplankton communities from Arctic Ocean - Arctic Ocean - Greenland ARC118M Metagenome (SPAdes) (version 2) | ecosystem: Environmental > Aquatic > Marine > Oceanic...
TCTTCGCTCATATATTACCCGTAAAGTTCTTCGTATTTTACATACCATTTATAGAAACTAGTTGCCTTAAGTGCTTTGAAAAATTTTGTTTGTTCAAACTTCTTGATTACAGTGTTTCTGTATTTAACAATCATCATTTTAGAAATAAAGAAAACAATTGGAAAAGCTATGACTGAAATGATTAGTGCCCCCATAGCAACAGAGTTATAAAATTTTGTAAAAGGAACAATTGGAAGATTATACATAGTTGTATAAAGACCCTTAAAGCTTTCCATCTCTAAGGCCACTTGCCCTACTTGATCAAACACTGGATCTAGTACCCAAGCAACGATTGAGAAAAAGAAACCACAAGATAATGCTGCACCAATTTGAATTCTTGCAAAGAATAAAACAACGATAATTAATACTGTTTGAAGTGAAAAGCCTGGTGCAAAACCCAATATTAATCCACAAGCAACACCAGCTGCAAGTTGATTTTCACCTTTATCAGAATTAAGCAGTTTAAATAAATTAAATAACTGTTTTAACAGTAATGTCATATAACTAACCTCTTTTTAAATTAATCTTTATCTACTTTAAAATTTTCAAGCAAACTTCCTAAATTATTTTTTATTTCTTTATTAACATTTTCTTTGTTCACTTTTTCTTTATTTACTTTTGGAACTGTCACTTTCTTTTGAGGCTTAGCTCTTTGTTCTTCTCTTGACACATGTTCTGGATAAAAAGGTAGATCATCTTTAAAGACAATTCGATCTAGATGTTTTACAAAACCTGACCAGTGACCAGTATTATTATCATTTCTTTTAATCGTTTCAAACGTATGCATCTTAGAGTCCATCAAATCTATTAAATGAACAAGCATAGCTTCACTCGTCTGAGGAATCTTAGGCGAGCCATATGCATACTCTCCGTGGTGAGAAAGCATTATATGTTTTAAATGTAATTTCGTTTGGTATGGAAAGTCTTTCATTCTATATGAGAATCTATCAATGATCTCTAAAATTTTAACCAAGTGACCTACAAGTTTTCCCTCTTCTGTGTACTCAACATTAATACCATCAGAGAGCTCATAGATTTTACAAAGATCATGCAAAATACAACCAGCAACAACATAGTTCTTATTCACTCCATAGTGTGGACTTAAGTCATCAGCTAATTTAGTACAAGATAAAACATGTTCTAATAACCCTGATCTATAAGCATGATGAATAGACTTACCTGCTTGCCAAACCTTTAAGCGTCTTGCAATTTCTTCATCGCCTAAAATATTTTGTATTAATTCTCGGATATAAACATCATCTAATCTATTAACAATTTCCATAAGCTCACTGAACATAACTTCCGGATCTGTGTTTGCCTTCAATATAAATTCATCTAAGTTAATATGCTCTTGATCAACTTTTTCATATTTTTGTAGGATGAACTGTTTACGGCCTTGAAAGAGATTTACTTTACCTTCAACCAATAAAAAATTTCCTTTATCTACTTTGTCGAAAATTTCTACTGCTTTAACCCAAGCTCGGGCTTCTAAATCGCCGGTTCCATCAGAGAAGATTATATTCAAATACTTTTTTCCATCTTTAGCTTCCATTAAAGCTATATGCTTTACCAAGTACACTGAACGTATTGCCTCTTTTGGCACTAAGTCACAGATTTTGACTCTAGGACAATCCATTGTTTCTCTCCATTTAGTCTTCTAATAAGATTAGTGCAAAATTATGGCCTTTATATTTCTATAAATCTACTAGAGAAATTGATTCCGAAAGCATTTAAACCCTATCCAAGAGCCCTTATATATGGCATAAATAACCTGAATTATATTAGAATTTTTAAATTATTTAACACAAGATAACGCAAGGCGGAACTCATGAGTACAATTAAAGTTGGAATTAATGGATTTGGAAGAATTGGTAGAACAGTTGTACGTGAATTCTACAAAAGAAAACAAGAAGGTATGTATAAAAACCTTGAAATTGTTGCCTTAAACAATCCAGGTAAGGGCGATAGCTTTACTAGACTTTTAGAGTTCGATTCTCTTCATGGAAGATTTCCAGGAGTAGTTGAATTTAAAGATGGTTATATGCATGCTGGTGACTTAAAAATGAAATTTTTTACTGAAAGGGATCCAGCTCAAATTGCATGGTCTGATGAAAATGTAGATATTGTTATTGATGGAACTGGAATTTTTAATAATCAAGAAGGTTTAGGTAAACACTTAGGTGGTTCTGTTAAAAAAGTCATTATGTGTGCACCTGGTAAAGACCTAGACGGTACATTTGTTTTTGGTATAAACCATGAAGAGTATGATGCTGCGAACCACAATATTGTTTCAAATGCATCATGCACTACAAACTGTTTAGCACCAGTTGCTAAAGTTTTAAATGAAGTATTTGGAATTGAAAGTGGAATGATGACAACTATTCATGCTTATACAGGGGATCAAAATCTTTTAGATGCTGCTCATCCAGATCCAAGGCGTGCTCGTTCAGCAGCAATGAGTATCATCCCAACAACGACTGGTGCAGCTAAAGCGGTTGGTTTAGTTCTTCCAGATCTTGCAGGAAAATTAGATGGATATGCTGTTCGTGTTCCAACTCCAGATGTTTCAATGGTAGACTTAACAGTTAATTTAAAAGTAGCTGCTACAAAAGAAGAAATTAATAAAGCTATGAAAGAAGCTGCTGAAGGTTACCTGAAAGGTGTTCTTGAGTATGAAGAGAATCCACTTGTTTCAATCGATTTTCTAGGAAATCCTCACTCATCAATTTTTGATCCAGGATTAACAAATGTCATTGGAAAACAAGCTAAGATTGTTACTTGGTATGATAATGAAGTTGGATTCTCAAACAGAGTTGTTGATTTAACTAACTATATCGCTTCAAAGCTTTAATTAAAAATTTTTAATAGGAATCAAAATGGCTTTAAAATATATTGATCAAGCAGAATTAGACGGAAAAAAAGTTTTGGCTCGTTTTGACTTTAATGTTCCACTGGATAAAGAAGATAGCTCAGTAATAACTGACACAAGTCGAATTGATCTTGCACTTCCAACTATCAAATTAATACTAGAGAGTGGAGCAAAGCAGTTAACACTTATGAGCCATCTTGGACGTCCAAATGGAAGAGTTGATCCTAAATTTAGTATGGAGCCAGTAGGAAAGTACCTTGCTGAAAAACTTGGTACTGACGTAATACTTGCTGAAAGTGCAGTTGATGCTGGTGTGAAAGATCTACTAACTTTAAATACAACTAAAATTGTACTCCTTGAAAATCTGCGTTTTCACCCAGAAGAAGAGCAAGACGATGAAGAGTTTGCTGGCAAGCTAGCTCAGTACGGTGAAGTTTACGTAAATGATGCTTTTGGAGCCGCTCATAGAAAGCATGCTTCAGTTCATGTAATCAATAAATATTTTACAGCCAGATCATATGGCGGTTTATTACTTAAAAAAGAAATAGCTGCTTTAGATACGATTCTAAATCAACCTAAGAAGCCTTTTGTTGCAGTTGTTGGTGGAGCAAAAGTAAGTGATAAAATTAAAACAATTGAAAAATTAATTGTTTCTGTTGATAGCTTAATTATCGGTGGAGCAATGGCCTATCCATTTTTAAAAGCAAAAGGGCATGAAGTTGGAACATCACTTTGTTCAGACGAAGATGTAACTTTAGCTCAAAGAATTTTAAAAGCGGACAAAGGTTTTAAAATAAAATTACCAAGTGATCATACTGTTTCGAAAGAATTTGGTGGAACTCCAATTTCTTGTGATTCAACTAATATTCCTGCTGACAGCATGGGATTAGATATTGGTCCATCTACTATTAATTTGTTTTCTAATATATTAAAAGAAGCAAAAACGACTCTTTGGAATGGCCCAATGGGATTATTTGAAAATGCTAATTATGCCAAAGGAACAATGGCAATTGCTGAAGCAATGTCTTGTTCAGAAGCCTTTACTCTTGTTGGTGGCGGTGACTCTGTAAGTGCTGTTAATAAATCAGGATTTGCAGAAAAGTTCTCACACATATCAACTGGTGGTGGAGCTTCACTAGAGTATATTGAAAAAGGTGAATTACCTGGAATTAAAGCATTAAGATTTGGAGTATAAAATGGCAAAAACATACATGATTGGAAATTGGAAAATGAATCAATCTCTGGAAGAGATTAATTCTTTCTATACTGAACTCAAGTCAATTGACCTTCCGGAGGGAAATTTTTGGATTTCACCCCAGTTTATTCATATTGGTAAGTGTTTAAGACATTCAAATGATACTCAATTTAAAGTTGGAGCTCAGAACACATCTAATCACGCTAGTGGAGCTTACACGGGTGAGATAAGTGCAAAGAGTTTAAAAGATTTTGGAGCTCACTTTGCTATTCTTGGTCACTCAGAAAGAAGAGCTTATTATGCCGAATCTGATGAATTAATAAACTCAAAGGTTTCAAAAGTTTTAGAAAGCGGCCTTGTTCCTGTTTTATGTATTGGAGAAACTCTTGAAGAAAGAGAATCAAACAAGACATTAGATATTGTTCTTGGACAAATTAAAGCAGGATTAAAAGATATCAAGATCAACTCAGCTGATGAATTAATTCTAGCATATGAGCCAGTATGGGCCATAGGAACTGGAAAAACAGCAAGCCCTGAGCAAGCTGAAGAAGTTCATGCTGCAATTAGAAACCTACTTAAAGAGCTTTATGGTGAGTTAGGTACTGATCTTAGTATTCTTTATGGAGGATCAGTAAAACCCGCAAATGTTAAAGAACTGCTAGCTCAACCTAATATAAATGGTGGATTGGTTGGTGGTGCTAGTATTAAAGCTGATAGTTTTGCAGATCTTTGTAAAGCATAGTGCGCAACGCAGCATTGTAAGTTATTTTTGCAAACAGACGTAAACTCTGATAAAAAAGTTGCTGGAATAATTTTATATAAAGAATAATAAAGGAAAATATATGTTAACAGGTTTAATTACACTTCACATAGTAATTTGTATTCTACTGACTGTAGTAGTTTTAGTTCAATTTGGTAAAGGTGCAGAAGCCGGAGCAATGATGGGCGGTGGTGGTTCATCTCAAGCAGTTTTTACTTCATCTTCAAAAGGTAATTTTTTTACAAAATTAACTACATTCCTAGCAATTGCATTTATGGTTAACTCAGTTGTTTTAACAGCAGCAACTTCTAAACAAGCTAAAGAATCGATCTTTGATGATGAAGCCCCGATAGCAGCTCCATTAAACAGTGACTCTCAAACAGCTCCTGTAAAAGCAGCTACTCCAGCTAAGACAGCTCCTATAAAAAAAGAAGCTACTAAAAAGTAAATATCAAAGTATTTTCAAATATAAAAGGACTCATAAGAGTCCTTTTTTTATGCCTAAATTTCTTTTATGAATTGTTCTCTTGGAAATCTAACTCTTTCACCGTAAACGCCATTATCAGATCTTTTACCTGCTGAAATAATCATGCATGGCTCAGCACTTCTTGGCAGTTTTAATAATTTAGAAATCTTCTTTTCGTCGAACCCTTCCATTGGGCATGAATCATATCCATAAGCTCTAAAGGCCAGCATTAAGTTCTCACATGCAAGAGCTGTAGATTTATGCATCCAAACCCTCAAGTCCGAAATTGAACTATTCCCACCTGGAGCAACTTTTGAAAATCGGCTAAAAAAAGTAAACGTTTTCTTCAATAATCCAACTATTCCACAAGGACCAACAGTATTAGCAAAATAGACAATTTTAGAATAGTAACTAATAACTGAAGCTGGTGCTTGTTGGTTAGAGTTTTCAAAATGCTCTAACATCTGCTTAGCATGTTTTTTCCACGTATCGCGCCTAGCAACACAAATAATAATCTCTTGAGCTGTTCTTGCTGCGGGCTGATTTAAACAGTATTTTGCAACCAGTTTTTTATTTTCAGGACTTACAACTCTGTAAAACTCCCAGGGCTGTAGGTTTGATGAATTAGGAGCTAACAAAGCTGCATCTAGACACTTCTCTACAATATCATTAGGAATAGGCTCATCTTTATAAACCCTAACACTTCTTCTACTATAGATTATTTTTTCGAACTCTGCTGCGTTAACTTCACAAGCAACTTCTGTATAATTTAATTCAGGAATCTTAGAGAAAATATCCATATCGGCCATGCAAGTCTCCTAGTGAGATCATTCTACTGTTTTATATAAATTTATAAGATTTTATAATGCTTCTTTAACGTGTTTAAGATACTTTCCGTATGTACAGGTCCTTTGGTTTCTAAAGTTGCTTTAACTATAGACTGCTGAAGTTCAATGTAGGGAGCATTCCGATCATGAAGGATTTCAAGAATATTTGCACCTGTTTTAGATAGTACTTTGGTCATCTCTTCTAATGAACCTGGTCTATCATCAAGAAGAATTGATACATTAATTCTTCTTTTTGTTTCTATTAATCCTTTATCAATAATTCTATCAATAACATTGATATCAATATTTCCACCACAGATTAATAAAACTATATTTTTATTTTTAAATCTTCTTGGATTCATTTCATATAGTTCATGAAAAGCCGCGAGATTAATTGCCCCTGCACCTTCAGCAATAACTCTTGCTTGCTCCATTAATCTTAAAACACTGGCAGCAATTAAGTCGTCAGGAACATGAACTGCTTCATCGATAATTTGATCTAGAAGCTCATACATCTGCGGTATTGGTCTTTTCACTTTTATACCATCTGCAAAAGTTGCGACTGTGCTATCTTCTACAATTTTACCTTGTTGAAGAGACTTTACCATACTACTTGCACCTGTCGCCTGAGCTCCTACTAATTTACAATCTGGCATGATCTCTTTTATTACAGAACCAACACCGCTCATAAGGCCACCGCCTCCGATACTTCCAAATATAAAATCAATTTTTGGTAGCTGGTTTTTTAATTCAAAACCAATACTTCCCTGCCCTGCAATAACTAGTGGATCGCAAAACGGATGAACAAAAACTTGATTATTCTTTTTAAGATATTCTTTTCCAAATTCAAAACTTTCATCGACATTTTCACCCTCTAGAATAACTTCAGCTCCTAAGCTTTCAGTATTTAATATTTTTACTAGTGGTGAGGGCTTGGGCATAATAATTGTGGCCTTAACTCCAAATTTTTTAGCGGCCCACGCTACACCTTGAGCATGATTACCAGCACTGACTGCTAGCACACCTTGTTTCTTCTCAGCATCACTCAGACTTGCAATCTTATTGGTTGCGCCCCTTAGTTTAAAAGAACCTACTGGCTGTAAGTTTTCAAGTTTTAGATAAATATTCGCCCCATATTTTGACGATAACCAATCATTTTTAATTAAAGGTGTAGGAGGTAGGAACTCAGATAATACCTTCGCTGCTTTTTCAAATTCTTTAAAATCAATTTTCATTTTTTCTCTTTTTTCTTTTCATTTTTATCTGGATCATCAGAAATTCGTATTTTACCAAAGTCTTCATCCTCAAACATCTGCTTTACTTCTTCAAGTGGAATTGTTTCATATGGAATAGTAGGATCAAATGAGTCAGCAAGCTTTAGATCTCTTGTTGATTTTACTTTGGTATATTTAACATGTGCTGCAAATACTTTGAATAGTTTTGGATCAAGTTTTATTCCGCTGAATTTATTCATTACATCAATCGCTTGAGAAATAGGTAGGACTTCGCTATATGATCTTTTTGTCGTTATTGCGTCAAAGAAGTCAGCAATAGTACAAATTCTTGCTAGAAGATGAATTTCTTTTTCTTTAATTTTACTAGGGTAACCATTCCCATCCCAGTTTTCATGATGCTCGTGGACAATTCGAGCAATAATATTTAAGTCTAAATCATCACTTACTTCGCATTCACCATTTTTTAAAAGATCGATTCCGTAGTCAGGATGTTTTTTAATTATCCCATACTCTTCATCTGTTAATCCTCCTGGGGAATTTAGAATATAGGTTGGTATTTTAACTTTTCCAAGATCGTGTAGTAAACCACCAAGACCCGCATGAATTAACTCTAATCTATTAGCATCTGGCTTTAAGGCCCTAAGAATAGTTATACAATACATTGATACATTTATTGAGTGATCGTAAGTATAAAAGTCATGTCCACTTAAGCTTCCGATTAATCCTTTAAGTGAATCAATATTATAATCATCTAAGACATCAATCATTGATTCAACAGCACCTCTACATTCTTCAATTGTTTCTGATAGAAGCTCTGTACTAAATTCTTTTTCCTCATCAAATATATTATGAAGATACTTAATTGCTGAATCTTTTATAAATGTTGTGGCTTCAATATCTGAGACTACTCCAGATTTGGTTAAGCTTTTCATATAGTTATTTCGTTGATCTTCACACACATACAATTGAAAATATTTCTTTTTCAATTCTGATAAATCGTAATTAGATAAGTACTCTCCCTCAGGAAAAATTTTTATAAACTTTTGTTTATTTTTTACAGCTGAAGAGTTAACATAAAGGTCATAGGTTAAGTTTGATTCCTTAGAAATTAAGTCATACCCAACGGAAAAGAAACTTTGTTCTGCCACTTATAATCTCCCAATTAAAAATCATTTTATAGAGAGTATTCTATCATAATCAGGAGTTTTTAGGACTTAGGCAAAAAAAAAGCCTGATATAGAATCAGGCTTATATTTATTAATCGATTGATTAAATTAGTTTTCTAGAATGGTATATCATCTGAAGCAAAGTTTGCATCAGTTGTTACATTATACTCTTTTGCTGGCTCTTCTTGAGGTGCTGACCCAAAACTATTTGAGTTATTAGCTTCACCTGCGAAGTTATTACTTCCAGCTTGAGCTTGCCCACCAATGAACTGAACAGTAGTTGCATTGATTTCTGTAGTATACTTTTTATTTCCGTCTTTATCATCCCAAGATCTAGTTTGAAGTTTACCTTCAACAAATGCTTGTCTACCTTTTGCAAGATACTGATTACAAAGTTCAGCTAACTTTCCCCAAACAACAACTCTGTGCCATTCAGTTTTTTCTTGTTTTTGACCTGATGACTTATCGTTCCAAGTTTCAGAAGTTGCTAGTGAAAAATTACAAACAGCTGCTCCTGATGGTGTGTGTTTAAGTTCTGGATCTTGTCCTAAACGACCTAAAATAATTACTTTATTTACGCTCATTGTCTCTCCTTGTGTTTATTAGATTTATTTATAACAAAAGTACTCAATTAGAAAGTGAAGATAATAAATAATCATCAACTTTCTTGGAATCTATAGTACAAATGGGGTGTTAGGGAGGTTGCTCGTAATATATTAAAATCTATAGGAGTATTCGCCTTGCGTCAATTGTATTGACCTATACCACTGTATTAGTGTGATCTAGTTCTTCATTTATAGTTTCATTTTGATTTACTGAATCAGCTTCAATATTTTCCTCACTTATCTTAGTGGGAAGTTTTTCTGTCCAAAACTCTTCTACTTTTTGTTTGGCCACTTTAACATCTCTTCGATACCAAGTTGCATCAAATCCACAGTATGGACATGGAATTTCTTTTCTATAAAGTATCTTGTTTGCTACTTCAAAAATGGGCCATAAAATAAAAACTAAGCTTAGAGACTTTGCTCCCATTAGTGGATAAAAGGCCCACGCTAGAAATACAGCTAAGACTGTAATTTGAATATAGTTCATTTCATTTAAATTCTTTTTGTATTTCATCTGTCTAGGAGCAGTACAAAGTGCACAAATAAAATGACGACTAGGCTTCTTAACCTTGAAAAATCTTTTATTTTTTAAGTCATTCTTATTTGTTTTTAAAACCATTTAAATCTCCTACTCACCTATTATAACAGTTGTTCTCAACTAAGAACTCCACGAAAAATTTTCCCTAATTAGGATAACCAAATAAAAGGACCTCTGGGATATCTGCATATCCCAGGGGTGAAATTACGAAAGTAACAGCTATTTGGCGTGAACAAAGAGAGGTACACCGAGATTGTGCATACGTGCCGCGTTCATAGATCGGTACCCTATGAACCTGTCTTATTCATTACAAGTTAGATACCAAGTTTTGAATTCGGTTATTCAGTGACTTATAGATATTGATAACGCTATAATTTGATAAATTGACACTAAAAACAACTTTACAGTGACACTGTGCACCTCGGGTAAAAAATGCCGGGGACAATATGGATAAAATGAAAAAAGCTCTTAGCAATTGTCGTGGTCAAATTAGTATTTTTTTCGCTACTACAATATTAGTCATTATTACATTTTTGGCCTTCGTAATTAACATTGGTGTTTTTGTTAAAGCTAAAATGAATCTTCAAAATGCTGTTGATGCTGCTGCATTTGCTGGTGCTGCTGTACAAGCGAGACAGCTAACAAATATTGCGTACTTAAACTGGGAAATGAGAAACGTCTATAAAGAGTGGATGTTTAAATATTATGTTTTAGGCAATTTAAATATTGATGATGTTGCGAATTCTGCCAGTGGAACTACAGACTTTAGAATGGCAACTTATCCCGGAGGAGCAAGGCCTGCTGAAGACATGTATAACTTTCCTTCAGTTTGTATCGACTTTGCAGGCGCAAACTCTACAGCTCTTTGCAAAAATTATATTATTCCAGGATTACCTAGGTTTTCCCCTTTAGATGTAGCAGGAATGGGCGAAACAACAAACTCAATAATGGATACGCTTACAGATCAAAAAGCACAAGATTGTGCCACAAGAAGTCAGCTCAATTATGCTACTACTGCAATGTGGGCTTTCAGTGTGAATAGTACTGATCAAAATGCTCTTCAAGCTGGTGCTCCAGAGATAGCTAACAATAGACCAGGAGCATTCCCAACAGCATTTGAGTTGGCCATTAGAATGAGAAACCTAGAGGCACAAGTGAATCTAGCCCCCTATACAACAGGAGTTTGCATTGACGGTGGTAATCAAGCTAATAGCTCATTTTGCTCACAGGGTATAAATGACATCCTACAATCAAATCAAACAGCAGCAAATGAGAGAATAAATAAAGCTTTCTTTTCTGGTTTTAGAAACCTTGGAAGTGAAGGTGACAGTGAGATGAGGAATAGCTTCACTCTAAGAGAAATTGCTCCAAGGCCCAAAATTGCAACATCTGCATTTTCTTTAAGTAATTTATTAATTCCTGCGTCTTCGCCTTCAATCAATAAGTACTATCTAGATTTAAAACTAATGACTGCTAACCTAGCTACTTTTTATACAATGTTCACAACAACTCAAGGTGAAGTGAACATGTCTGGTGTGCCAATAACTAAAACGGAAGCGCAATGTGCAGCTACTAAAACAGGCCTACCAGTTCCTGGATACCCAATGGGATTTGTAAAAAACCCAGAAGTTTTAACTTATTATGCAGTAGAGGGAAAAGCTAAGTTTATAGGACTATTTAATCCTTTTGATATTGGAAAAGATAACGGAATAACTCTGACCGCTTATGCGGCGGCGAAACCTTTTGGTGGAAGAGTAGGACCCATGATCTTTGATATAAAAAATGAAACGACAGTAAATCCAAGAGCTGCAACAGGGACAAGTAAATACACATCAAGTAGTTTTATCTCTGGTCTAGATTCAGCTTTCTTTGTTGATCAGTACGGAACAGCTGTTGCTCCTGGATTATATGCTGCAGGTTCACCGCTACCAATTGACCTAGGCGGAGGAACAGGGTTCTGGCAAAAGAGTCAAGCTTCAGCAGTAGGCGGCTGGGCACCTACAGAAGATGCTGTTGTTTTTGGAATTCCAAATTTAATCTATGACTATCCAAATGATTCTGACGACGGATCCAGCAAATCATACTTCGCAAATGGCCCTATTCAAGTAATCAAACCAAGCGCAAATGAAGATTTAAAAAATGGGCTTTATAATGCGGATATATTTAATAAGTTTGCTGACTTACTTAAAGGACGTGGCGCTGCTGTTTCTCCACAATTCATACAAGATGCAATATATAAAACGAAAGCTCCTACTCGCTGGGAGGCCAACAACTATTTAATTCCAACAACTGAGACGATAAACGCTGAACTCGCAGTTGATTCATTTGGAATAATTGGTAAAGCTGCTGAAGGGGTAAGTATAGGATCAGATCATACAAGTTATCCATTTGATATTTACGCACCACTATTTTCTGATGACCCACTAACGCTATACAAATCTCCCACAGAAATCGCAGGTGTATTAACTATTTACCTAAAGGCTCAACAGCAAGCTATAAAGAAATATCTTCAATCGATGAATACTGCTGCTGCTTCAATTTTTAGAAATAATGACTCTGGGGCCACCGGTAAAAACCTAGGGAGAAATTCCTCAGAAATGGTTTCTGACATTGATATTCAATATTTATCAGTAGGAGGAAATCCAGTTGACCCTGCAGCCCTACCCACATGTCTAAGCATGGCCGGAAAATTTATATACTTTTACTTTGGCCCAGATGCACAAGGAACTTACAACCTTCTAAGAGATACTGCTGGATGCTCAACAGGAACTGGTGATCCAAGAGACTCATACCTTACTGGAATGTTAGAAAAATACTTTGCTGACAACGCTGACAAGCTAGGTGAATACTACAAAACTACTTATACTGCACATAAAAGCTCAGCTATGAACAAAAAACTATTTACAGCTTACAGGCCAGGAGCTCAAAATGATGCCCAAAGAAACGATGGAAAGTTTAAAAACTTTATAAAGTCATCCAATCCTGAGACGATGTGGAGGAATTTTTATTCTACTAAATTTATTACACTTAAGTCTTTAATGTCATCTGGCGATAACTTTTATAGTGAGATTAGTCATTCTTTTCCTGTTCACTCAGAAGGAAACAGCGCAAAAAATGGAGCTCTTGAAACATCACAGTCTCAATATGCGAATCCACTAGACTTACAATCGATAGGTGGAGTTGATCTAACTAATATAGACCACTAAAATTGACTGTAGACACTTAATATTTTTAGAATATATAATTTGAAGGAATACAATGTTAAAAATTTTCAAAAGGATAAAAGACGTG
>Ga0209712_10003352_pt1 | contig 12989 bp, 10 predicted proteins | sample ArcOceMetagenome_FD_187443 | JGI IMG/M metagenome (GOLD analysis project Ga0209712, IMG submission 187443) | Marine eukaryotic phytoplankton communities from Arctic Ocean - Arctic Ocean - Greenland ARC118M Metagenome (SPAdes) (version 2) | ecosystem: Environmental > Aquatic > Marine > Oceanic...
TGATCACTGATGTGATTCTGAATTCCGTTTGAGATTCTTACGAAAATCCGCCACATCGGGTTAAGATGTATAAATATTTTCACCCAACTTGGCGGCGCGCAGAATGCAACATCACATCCCCCTTCTTGTGTTGTCGAATATTAGCCTACTATAACGTCCAATGAAAACGTTAACTTCATCGGCCAATGAAAATCGTCCATTTTAATGATCTGATCACTGATGTGATTCTGAATTCCGTTTGAGATTCTTACGAAAATCCGCCACATCGGGTTAAGATGTATAAATATTTTCACCCAACTTGGCGGCGCGCAGAATGCAACATCACATCCCCCTTCTTATGTTGCCGCTCACTGTCGAATAGTAACGTGCCAATCAAATCAATGCGTGGTTGGCCAATGAAAACCGTCTTGACGAATATAAAACAAAATGTTCATCTTATCTAGACTATTTTACCTGAGTACCCAATTGTCATTATTACACCGCGAGTGTGTAATGAGTGCTCTTGATAGTTTCAATCTCCACACTTCACTCCACCAGATTGAGGCTGACGTGACGTGACAACTGATAAAAGGGACACTACAAGACCCGTTACTAATCGAATTGGATACGATCCAGAGTATGAAGGCGCAGCGTATGTTCAACAATCTCTGGTACACAAGGAAAAGCTAATCTTTCTAGATCAGTGTAATATGTTCTTATCCCCTAGCGTTTTTGGTATAAATTGTCACAATGCTATTCTACACGAGCTTGGACACTGTTACGGCCTAGAGCATAATGACTATGCCGATTCTATAATGAACATTAGCATTCTCATGTCACAGGACGGGAATTGGATACCCGCACCATTCAAAATAGGTCTTTCGCACATGGATATCATTTCACTGTATTACAGTAATTACTTTCGTGTATTATAAAATAAAATGAATCTAGTCTACTCTAAACGATTGCTTGAAGTAAATTCGTTTTTTCGAAAAGACGATGAAGAGCCAGCTGATTTCACATTCACAAACACTCACCCGTGTCTTAGTAAAGTGAGGCAAATCTCTCTGAAATCAGTCTCTACTTTAGATAGTTTCAATGCAATTTCGGAACGTAACAATCAGTTTGATTTCAGATTAGAAAACACGTCACTGATCGACGATGCCCTTATTGGTTCTATTGGCACAATGACCTCGTCCGAAGGCTACACGTGTACCTTTAGATATCGAATGGTGGGAAGTTACGAGCTTCGTTATTGGAAACTTCTAGTCACAATAGACCCGGCAAATACCGATTTCCACGGTGTCAAATACGATGGTAGTACAATTACACAATTCAGAGTCATTCATAAATCTGGTTTTGAAACGATGGATTTGCTTGATTATGCAGGAACAAATGAGCGAACCTATCTCATGGCGGACAGTGAGCTTGAGAATAGCTTTCCGAAAGCCCCTTTTGTTTTCGAGCTGAGAGATGTTATTCTGGATGTTGATGGTACACTGGTGACGTTCCAGAGCCCAGAATACGACGCCTATTACGTGCCGAATAAGCAGGCGATTCAGTGGGCAGAAGGGGGGGATCCGTCACTTGTTACGGTGGGCACGGGATCTTGGATGGTCCCCCGATTCAGCAAACGCATCCCAGGAACTACGGGCGGTGAATATTTCGACGTTAAGTATAAGTTGGTCAACGGGGTTCTTCAGTGGAACCTTGATCCACAACTCGCATTTATAAAGGGCGCTGCCGGAGATGTTTCTGCGAATGTTACTAGTTTTACATTCGAGGCCATAGAGACAATTTCTGGTAATTGGTTAGAAATGAAGCACGAGATCTTCACGGTGGGCACCAAGAAAACCTTTGTGATTGCTTGGGATAAGCTTGTTGCTAAGCCCCCGGCAGCTGTAAATTATAGAATTTCTATAAATATTCATACAGATGACGGTACACATTCAACATTCTCAGTACAATTCAGCGACCTGGCAACTATTGTAAACCCCCCGATGCCCTACTTGGAAGAGTGGAATATTCTACCACAGGGTGATTCTGGTGTCATTAACAATTTCCCACTGGTTCAAAACGGTACGACTGCAGTGGCCTCGAGTGAATATCCATCTATTGCACAGGGCGCGTCCCACAAGGCGTACATGGCGTTTGATTTCAGCGGTGGAACTTCTTGGAGATCCGATCCATTGTATGGTGTAACAGATGGTGTTTATACGGGTTTTCAATCAACTGACGGGAAAGTGGGTGAGTGGGTCGATTATCATCTCCCCGTGCCAGGTATAGTTGCGAGCACTAAAATGACGTGCAATCAGGCAGGCAGTCCAAAACAGTTTTGGATCTACGGAAGAAGAGAAAAGGACGATGAGTGGGTCCAAATCGGAAACAACACCGTCTCAGATTGGAATAACACAATTACCACACCTAGTGCCGTGGCTCTTGTAAAGTGTAAATGTATTCGAATATGCGTCTCGTCTACAAACGGTGCGAGTGAAGGAACGTGTAATATTGTAGAGGTTACTTTTGAAAGACAAGGAAACGATTCCATAGCACTAGAAGTGGTGCCCGTCTTGAAGGGCAATGAGATATTATCATTACACGCCGTCTGTGTCGGAACTTCTGAATTCAGTACAAATTCAACAGGGCAAACGTGGACGGATACTTTCAATCACGTCTCATACACTGTGCTCGACGCAACACTCCAGAGACTCTACCTTGAGGATTTACGGTTTACAATGGACACTGGCACGGCGGTAAGGCCGGGAACGTTTGATAATTCTCTCGTTCCTGCTATTCATAATGACACTGCTCAGATGGAGCTGTTCCCAGTGAGTGATCAAGGAAACGTCATTGGATTCGGTGCATTTTATTTGAGTACGAAAACGTATCCCGAATCAATTGCGCCCAACGAAGTAACCTGGGACGCTATACCAAATCCTACCTACAGCGCCACAACGTCATTGTGCAACCTGCCAGGGCTTGATACGAACATTATTGTCTGGCTTATACAGATTTTAAACCAATCAGATGACAGCCCGCTTTACACTTATGCACAATACGACTTTGATATGAACGGAGTTATAGAAGACGGTTCAGTCTCCAGGTCCGTTACAGTACCGCCTGGAGGTTATGACATTGAAACATTAATGGACGAGGTTAGTTTCCAGATAACGTCCCAATATGGAATCGACGTAACCCAAGACCCAACCACGGGCGGATCGTGGTTGAATGCGGGAGGTTATGTGACGTTTGACACGACTGTTCCCATGCGTCTGTTTGCAAACGATCCTGTTAACGGTGCTCATAATCCAATGTCGTATGTCCTGGGAATCCAAAAAGATACTCAGAATTACGTATCGATTTATACTGCCGACGGGTTTCCAGACCTGAGCCCGATCGATGCCTTTTATATTCGTTCGAGTACGATTTGTCAGAATTGTTGCTTGCTGCAAGGAGATGATACTAGCAAGCCGTGTTTTGCCATTGCGCCCATGAGAAAAAGTGGGGACTATCTATACTGGGAGGAAAGTTTCAAGGACCAGTTTTGTGTAAATTACCAGCAGCCTACTTGCCTAAGTAAGATCAAGATCCGGATATGTGATCAAGTGGGCCACACACTTCACGAGATTCAAAATGATGTTAATCTGGTTTTTGAATGTGTATATGAAGCTTGATGTTATTGTATTTAATAAAAACGACATTAGAAATAAAGAATGGTACTTAAAGGGGATATTGACAAGTTTGTTTTTACGAGCACTTTGCGAATGGTGAAAGATTTGTATCAGCATATTGAGGCAGTCAAGGAGCATGTAGACTGGGATAACACAATGGTGGGTGACGTCGTTGCAGAAGGTCAAAAGTTTATTAGTACAGTACAGTCAATGGAAGGCAAGGCAAAAAAGAAGCGAAAACGTGCAAGGACTATTCCAATAGATGTTCTTCCCACGGTCTTCGAAAGCGCTTCATGAAGAGTTTCCAGACGACTCTTGTGAAGCCCATTTTCTTCATGAAGAAATCGTTTGTGATGCTGGCAACATCTACATTGTTTTCCAGCATAGAGTCCCACATGGGGGTTAGCTTGGCTATCCTGGCTTCTTCGTCATCCTTTGCCAATATCCTCACCTGTTTAATTTTCGTTGTTTGTCCATCGTTTGTCTTCAATTCCCATTCCGTTTCCCACTCGTTCCCCTTTACCTCCTCACTGTCTGTCAGGCCCCGTTTCACCACTTTCACCTCACCTGCCTCTATCCTCTTGACCCTGGCCGAAAGCTCTGCATTAAGGGCCAACACTTCCTCCAGCCGACTGTTCAGATACTCTGCTGATTTAAGATTGGCAACGTGTCCAAACTTGACTTTTAGAGTGAGATAATAAAAAGACGTTTCCACCGACTCGTGACCAAGAAGCCACTGGATGACAATGCTGGCGGGTGAATCTGGAAAATACACCTGGCAGCAGTAGGACACGTAGAGCTTCCTCATTGCGTGTGTCTTGTTGCGCTGTAGTACCACGCTGCTTGAGCCAAACACACTGACAATGGCTTTGACCGTGTCTCTGTAAAAAGTGCTGGCAAACTTCTGCCTGGCCTCCACTGAATCGATCACCTTGCTGCACGAGTACCAGTCGTCGAGAGCCACAAGATCATCATCCTCTTCCTTTTCTTCATCTTCTTTAAGCCCATACTCCTTAAGCCTGTGGCCCTTCTGTTGAATTATTGTAACCGCCTGTCTCCTCATGTCTGTGATCATCTGTATCCACCAGGCTGGCTTGATGCCCATGTCGTGAAAGATGATTGGCTTGACAATGATTGCATTGTCCAGCTTGCTCATCTCTGCCAGATCCTGCTCTGTAATCTGTTCCTCAAAGTCCGCTCCTCCTATCCCTTCTTCCGTTGCCAAGAATCTCTTATGTGCCTTTTTAAACTTCTTGATGACTTTGGCGCTTTCCTTTGCCGCCCCCGTCTGTTGAATGTACAGATCTGGATCATACTTCTTCACAGGAGAGACTTGAAACGCGCACACCAAAGGCTCTACCCACCTGCCTCCCCCTGAAAGCTCTGCCAAAGCTAGTGCTTCATAGATCCAGGTCTTGTCGGCCTTGTCTTCTACGATTTCTTTCAGTTGTTCTGCTTTTTGCAACAGCTCCGTCTCTGGATAGGTGGCGGCGTTCTGTAGGTTCTGGATCTTTGTGCTCTTCTGGTGAGCCATAACCCTTTCGTAGCGCACCACATCAGCCTTCCACCATAATCTCAACTCTGCCTCTTTGGCCTTGGTGAACCATGGGTATCGTTGTGTTCCATCTGGCAGTTTCTTTTTCATGTCCTTCTTGATTTGGCCCATGTACTTATATGACATACCCGCTTCAGACTCGGCATAGATGACGTCTTCAATGACGGCCTTCATGGCAATCAGCACCCGCTTGTGATTTTCCTGGTTGAAGAGTTCCGGGTTGGTGACCATGTGCTCCATGCAGTTTGTGTCCGACACACAAGAGAACATCTTGTCCCCAAAAGTGAGCTCAAAGAAGGAAAGGAGGTCTTCCAGAGGCTTCCTTCTCATCCTGCCTTTCGATTCGTCCTTGGGTACTCGCTTCTGAATAAAGTAGGCTGTGTTCTTGTGTACCACATTCAGGAATTCATCCAGCGGCATGTTCTTGCTCCAATCGGTTAGATCCATCTCCTTGATGACAAAGTCGTCACGCGGATTGTTCTGCGGGGGCGGTTTCTTCTTCTTGATTAGGGATTTTCTTACATATTCTTCCTGCCGGTCATAGATTTCAATCTGGAGCTTTTCTTTGGCGGTCAATTCCTTCTTCTTGTTCTTTTTATCCGATGACTTCTTTGTTTTTGTTGAAGTCTTTTGTTTCTTGTTTGGGGGTGCCATGGCTTTTGTTTTTCTTTATATGATCAATAACCGACCGGTGCCCACCAAGCTGTAAAAAAAAATAAAAAAACGTTACAAAAAACATTAATTGAATTTATTCACAAAGTCGAGATAGGCAAATCGCGATTCGTCCACAAAGGCTTCAAAGCCTTGCTGTAGAGACGAGCCAGGCTCCATGTAGTCAATATGTGCCCTCCGCTGCATCTCTGCGTAGGTCTTTTCGGAGACTTGAAAAGGCATGATGTCTCCCTTGACGGTCAGCTCTTTTTGATCATTGGCCCATTTCACCTTGTTATGCATCGCTTCCATGTCGTGATTGGAAACAACATCGTAGAACCACCCGTTATTCTCATACCAAAAGCTGTTCCTCCCAGTGGCGCCCATCGCAGAAATTACATCGCCATCCATCCTGTGCAGTTCAAACCCATCCGGATCGAACTTTCTCTCATCCGTGAAATCGTCAATGATATTCTGCGCGGCAGACCTTGATAGACTAACTGCAATCTGAGTGGCCAATGAGGTGCCCTCCTCTCCCAGGTGGGGCATTATCCAATCCACTGCCTTTCCAGCAACCCATAAGATGGCCTTGTCTACATGATCATTCACAAAGTCCCTGGCCATCTTGTTTGTGTGTCTGTTGGTCAGGATGCCAGACCCTGGATTGAAGGCGTACCCTCTGGAATTGTATTTATCCTTGAAGGTAGTGTGGAACACCCGCGAGGTAGTTCCTCCAAGAGAATGTCCCGTAAAAACGACCTCTTTCGGTCTAAGATGTGCCAGCAGCTTATCCATCTTGGCTACGCGCGATGAAAAGTAGCTTGAGAGGGGATTGTATTGCATATTTTCTGCACTCATGACGATAGTAGGGACAGTGTCCCTTGCCTCTGCCCACGTGCTAGTACCCCTCGAAGCGATCATCACTTTCGGTGGAACAGCCTTGGTGACAAACACGTACTGGTCATCCGTGCTCAGGTGCTTGTAGAAGAAGTACTCATTGTTGTCATGTCCAACAGAGACTTGTCCATCGCTGTTCGCAACGAAATCTCCATAGACGTAACTGGCAGCAACGGCTGCAATGGATCGTTCCTGTGCCCTTTCCCCGTCCGGTTCCCTATTCTTGTAATAGAGTGCGGTGGGTGCCATATTTATCGCGGCTTGCCCCAGCTCGGAGGAAGCTGCGCGCATGAGATTCTGCTTGAGGGTTGGCATTGTTTTATTTTAAAGGTTTTATGAAAAAGTAAAAAGCTCGAAGACGATTTTTTATTACATAATAATCATATCTAAAGGATTGGACATGGACGTTTCTTCGGGCCCATTTTTTTATTGAAATACGCGTTTTTCATTGGAACGTTAATAATCTGGGGCGGCCTCCAACACAAAGGGAGGGGATTGTAATGTACAGGCTTCGCCAGTGCGGGTGAGAATATTTATACCTCTTCACCCGGTCTGGCGAATATTTTAATCGAAATTCCAATTATCATCAGTAGATCTGATCAGTGAAATGGACGATTTTCATTGGTTGTTGTGGGCGATATTAGCGGTGAGTGAAGCGTCCTAGATAGTCTGGTCGTCTGTCAAACACACTGCGAAATTGATCCGTCTTGGCACCTTTGACTTGCAAGGCATCATAGACTGGCATGCATTTCCTCTTCTGTCCGAGCTGTCCTTCCTGGTATACTGGGTTGAAGACATCCCCACGTGGCCGGTCTCTTAAAAGTTCTGTTCTGTCAATGCTTGAAACATCATTCTGTTGATTGGGCAAGATGGCTCCACCATTGATGCTTTCGTACACGGCCTTGTTCTTCTCGGCCAGCTGCTCTGCCAGGTAGTTGATGACGATGGATTCTCTCGAGAGTGGTACCTGTGCTCTGTTTGGCTGGTTTTCAATCGGAATGTCATTGCCCGGCAGTGCCACCTGGTCACCAACGGCAAGGAGGGGTTCCCTGAACTGGTTTCTCTCTTGGCGGCAGTTTTGTTCATACAGCACGTTTCTCCCATTCTTTGGCACCAAGCCGAACCCGGGTTTGATGTACTGGAACGTTTTCCACGCCTGTGCTTCTTGTTGAATCTGTACAGGGGTCCTGTCCAGGTCTTCGCTGTCTGCCAGCCCATATTTTGTGGAGCGGAGGGCAAGCCTGTCGATGGTTTTATTGTGGAGGGCCTGTTTCTCGTCCCATCCTAGGCCAGGAGCCCTGGGTTCCTTGTCCTGGTCCTCCATGGTCCGTTCTCTGTTTCTAACGGGTTCCTCAAAGGCGGGGCCTTCTGGTGCCTTTTTCCCCCCTCCTGAGCCACCTGGGCCACCGCCGCTAGAGGGGATTGTTGAGCCATCTGCTGGGTCGGGGTGCAGTGAACCTGCTGCTGCAGAGTATTTTGTAGAAGAACCAGGATCTCCATCTCCTTTTGGCCCAATGCCCGCAGATCTATCGGCGACCGTGGCAGGAACGCCCCCGGGAAGAGCATGTACCATATTATATGTAATCAGGTCCACGACAGTGTCACTGTCAAACCCTTCCTTTGCAAGACCCTCGCTGATACTTTTCGTCTTTGACATCTTGTTCATGTCCCCCAGATACCCCATGACCTGGCCCTTGGTCAGGGTAGGGTTGGATAGCTTTTTCCTCATCCGTGCTGTCAAGTCGTCTAATCGGTGCTGATTTTCTAGTCCCTGGTACGCAGTATGGAGGTTGTCCTTGGAAGGGCCCAAGACGCCTGGCAACATTCCCCAGCCAGTGTATATGCTATCATCATTCTTCCCCAGTTCATATTTGATCCAGTCTGGATCGCGATATTTAACATATGTTTCATAGTGTTTGGGCTGCTTGGGGTCCCCTAACATGACCTTGTTGATGATATATTGTCTGATGTGTTCCCTGTCTGAGCCACCATCTAACAGGGTCATCAATTCTTCATCTCGTTCTTCAAAGAGTGCCGTCATACGAGCCTCGGTTTCGCCAGGCTTCCGTGCTAGATTGAGACCCATTATCTTCACATCTTTGTCACCCGCGGCTTGGCCCGCAAAGGCCTTTGCGGACACTTCTTTGAACTCTCGTGTGATGGCTTCATCATACCAACCTTTGTGTGCCAGATAATCTGAATTAAAGTATCTTTGAAGTTGGTCCAAATTGTCCGGGTTCGATGGCATAACGCTCTTAGAGTCAGAGGTCATTCCAAATTTTTTTCGCATCACAGGGTCTTGCATGTGATCGTATATGATCCTGGCGACACCTTGTTGTAAATGGGGCTGAGACCTCCTGACAGCTGTGTTCAAAAAGGAGTCAATTGGGACCCCGGCTAAACTTGAGCCTGCCAGTGGCCCCTTCATTAAAGTTTTTACGGGATCGTCATCCATATTCAATTCGGGTTTCTTGTTCAGCATCTCAAGAGGCTCGTGCGTGAGGATCTTGCTCAGATATGTCTGAATGTCGTTCTTCTTCATACTGTAACCCAATTCGGGACTACCGTCTTCCGTGTACATTTTAAAGATAGCGTTTGCGACCGCCTTCTTGTACCTCTTGTCTGTTGCCGACGCTATCGACTTCTTGCCCTCGTTCCAGTCGAGGCCATGGCCGACTTTGTAATTGCCATTGGCGAGCAGTTGGGCCAAAACTATTTGTATGGACTTATAATCATGCGTTTCGTCCAAATGTTTCCTCTCCTGGGGCGTAAAACCCTTTTTGTCAGCGTACCGGGTCCGTTTGATCACATGCATCAATTCCTTGATTTGTTCCTTGTTCATCCCACCCGCAGCGTTCATGATATCCGCATTCTTCAAGTCACCGCTATTGAGGATCCAATTGTGCTTAGCTTCAAAATTTCCCATTGGCGGAAACCCGCTGGATTTGGCCCCCCTTTCCATCGGGGTTATCCCATTGTCATTGACAAATATCATGTAGTCACGAGCTTTGTCGGAATTTGAGTCAACATACCCTTTGCGGAGCAGCATATTTTGACCTGAGACGCCATGTTTGTCTGTCATCTCTGTGGCTTTGCCGATAACCTCTGCGTATTCTTTGGGCTGGTTCTTTTTGGATACCTTTATGAAATCGGACATACTCATCTTGTCCGAGCCATACCCCTCCCGCGTGTATAGTTTCCATACGTGTTCCTTTTTCGTGTTCTTGGTCGGCGTTCTTTCGATGACGTACTTGAAATCTTTGCTGTAGTACGCGATAGCATTGCTTGTTGTTTTTGACATTGTGTCCTTTTTTTCTTAACTCCTGCCAGAAGTAAGAAGTTGGTTCAAGTTTCCAAACATCACAATTATTGGGCGTCCAACAAAAGATGGGACCCATGCTTAGTCCAACCTCCATTTATCTTTGATAAAAAAGAAATGCTGTACAGTACCACTTCACTGGGAAACATCGCTATTAAACCACAGGGAAAAAATACAAAAGATGCCATTAAACAACCTATTCTTTCCGAGAAGAATATCATTCCTCGCCTGTTGACCAGCTGTATTATTGTAGGAAGAAGTGGTTCGGGTAAGAGCGTGCTCACATCTGCCCTGTTAAATGGCAAGACGATGCTTGGCGATGCTTTTGATTTGGTTGTTCTAATTAGCCCAACCGCCTCGACGGACGATGTACAAATGTCCTTTCCCGTCACTAGTGAAGAGTGTGTGGTGGATGACTTGAAAAAGGCTCCTGAATTTTTGGATGGTCTGATGGGAGTACAAAAGAAGAAAATACAAGAATTTGGTGCAGACCAGGCACCGTTGGTGTGCGTGATTTTTGATGACTGTGCAGGGGATACAAAGTTCCTGAATTGCAAGGAGTTTACAGCATGTTTCACACGTTCTAGACACTACAACTTTACAGTCTTTTGCTTGACCCAGCAGTACAAGAATATTCCCAAGCGATGTCGCTTGCAGTGCAACAATTTGATGTTCTTCAAGTCCCCCGACACAGAATCAGAGGCAGTTTGTGATGATCACACTCCCCCCAACTACAGCAAGAATAAATTCATGGAACTGATCCACTGGGCCACACATGAAAAGCATTCATTCTTGTACATTAACATGAAGGAGCCCTTCGAGACTCGTTATAGGAGGAATTTTTCAGAGATTATCAACCTACAATGTGAATCAAAACGAACAAAGAGAAAGAGGAGCACTAAACAAGAGGATACCTCTTTAAAAGAAAATAATGTATCCGAGAACGACACAGAAAAAGAAGGAGAGGGGTTTCGTTGAGCAGGATGGCGAGATTAGTTCAAAGATTGGTGTCATTACCAAGATTCTGGATGACAAGACATCTAACAAGGTTCCAAAAGAACATAAGGGGAAACAGGGAAATGGATTCACCAGTGGATCTTTGGATGATAGCTGCTTAGGTGGTACCAAGAATGAACGGTACATGGAACGGATGAGCAGACATACGGTCATGGATCTCTCCGTAGACATGTCACTCGATGTTAGTGACAAGCAACTAAAAGCAATGAGAGAGAGAAAAGCTCTTCATGACCGTTTGAATGCCAGGCTGAAAAAAACAAGACATGGGCGTGATACAGACAGGATATTCTTGGGCGAAGAAGAGATTCCCAACTACAAGGATGAAGTCACTGTCAGCCGGCGGTCTGTTCACAATGACATTAACAAATTCAATATTGTTGGTGGGAGTGGGAAGCGACAAGCACCGATTAGACGTTGAGGCGTGGTTAAAGTTTTTACTATTACCTGTATATAAAATAAAGACGGTTGATCATAACAATGCAAGCTATCAATACAAAGAATATGGACACTGGAGACGGCGCGAGCCCTGTGGTGGATGATCTGATTGGTGTGAATAATCTAGAGTACAACCTTCCAGCAGACTTGTCTGTCTGTAGTCAAAAGAGGTACGCCAAGCATTTTTTCCAGAATTCTACTTATGGGTCTAGTAATACGACGGCCATCTGTATCTTGCAGACGGGCAGTGCCTTTGTGGGAGAGGCATATCTTCATTTTAAAGTCGATGCAACGCTCTCTGCTGGATCCGCCACGCTGGGTGCGGCGACAGATCTAATTGAACAACTGGTCATTTATTCCAGAGACGGTACAGAAATTTCACGCACTAACAATATGAACCTCCTAGTTCGAACGCTCAATAAGTATAAATCTACACAGGGCAAAATCGACAATTTTGATGAGATGTGGGCAAAAGAGGCAGTGGCAGGGACAGGTATTGTTGAATATTCCATCCCTATGTCGGCCATGTCTGATCTGTTCAACTATGGGAAGACTCAATCTTTGCTGCCTAGTGTGCTCATGGCAGGCCTACGAATCGAATTCATGTTGGCAAATCCAACAAATGGGTTCAAAGCGACGGGTGGTCTCGTAAATTCATATGTACTGAGTGACATGTACATTAATATCGCGGAACACCAATTGAGCGATGCCGTTGCTCTCAAGGTCAATTCAATGGCTGCCCAACATGGCCTTGAAATTCCCTTTGTAGAGTACTTTTCGAGCAAGTACTCAATTAGTGGCCAGCCTTTTAATATCGAACTGAGAAAGGCTTGTTCACGAGCATTGATGGTATTAATGATTCCACAGACAGACAAAGCAAAAGCTACAGCGGATACATACAGCCCCGATCAGGCATGGGCTGTGGAACAGATCTGGACCAGAATTGGATCCATCTACATGCCCAACTCAATCAGTTCGAGCAAACAGGAACACTACATCTACACCACTGAGGCCTTTTCAAAACACTTTTCAACTTCCCAGTCCTGTAGCGTATCGTTACAGGAATACACGACTCAGTCGACCGGGGTGTTTGCTCAGAATTTAGAGAGATCTGCCATTCCATTGAGTGGTATGAGTGTCAACAACTCTCGTGTCATCCAGCTCAATGGACAATTTACCAGCGCGGCAAATCGTGACGTGACCACTTTCCTGGCCTACGTCCGTTGCTGTCGGATCTACCTCAATAATACAGTTGTGGAGGAATAAATTTTATAATAAAAGAATGTTTACTAATCACGTCATTTGTACAGTAAAATAAACGGTTTTCATTGGTTGTTACTTGCCCTAAATTCCGAAATTTTTCATGTTTGCGTATTGTATCCAAAATACCATGTCAGGATTCGAAAGCTTCACAAATTTCGATTTCACGACATTTTTTACGCGAAAACAAACATCTCGCGTACTT
>Ga0209712_10003353_pt1 | contig 12989 bp, 9 predicted proteins | sample ArcOceMetagenome_FD_187443 | JGI IMG/M metagenome (GOLD analysis project Ga0209712, IMG submission 187443) | Marine eukaryotic phytoplankton communities from Arctic Ocean - Arctic Ocean - Greenland ARC118M Metagenome (SPAdes) (version 2) | ecosystem: Environmental > Aquatic > Marine > Oceanic...
GATAGGTGGTCATTTAAAAACACAAAAAATAATTAAAAATTAACATAAAAAATTTATTTTTTATGTTTACTTATGAAATAGCTGCATTATCTTTGAATGACACAAAAAGAAGACACCCGAAGACACCCGAAGACACGGGGTTTTGTAATCTTTTTTTATGTAGAAATGTTGAGAGCAAAGTTCAAGTTGGGAGGATTTCATCATCATGGAACAATGGAGGAACTACTAATAATACAAGAAGGCTATCTCCATGGTTAGATCCTGCAAATACAGGAGTAATGGAACTACAAGGTGGTTATTTAGATTTATGTGTTGCCAACAGATTGATTGATTTTCCGCTTAATAATAATGCTTTAATTCAAGCGGATAATGAAATAATCGCAAGTAATGAAGTGCTTATTCCCGATGATACGGAAATGAGAGCAGGAGTAACCGTAAAAATGGTAGATGGTTTTAAGGCAAGTGATGAATTTAAAGCATACATACATCCTTGTGAAATGGTTGTTTTACCTCCTTTAAAGAACAATCAATCGACAGGAGGAAAGATAAAAGAGCCTAATGAAGAAGCTAAATCATATTCTATTAATATCTATCCAAATCCAACCACCAATCAAATCACCATTGAAAGTTCAAAATTCTATCATTTAACTATTTTTAATATGATGGGACAACAAGTAGGACAAGAAAATGGTAATACAAAAACGGTACAGTACGATATGACAAAATTTGAAGCGGGGATTTATATTTTTCAGTTTCGATTTGAAGATGGTACGATGGAAACAATACGGGTAATAAAACAGTAAAACCAAAAACCAACCAAAAAAGCCGCTCAAAAACATTTTTCGAGCGGCTTTTCCATTTTATTAAAATAAAAAAAAATCAATTTCCATAATCCGACAAAAACTTCAATCGGATTAATCGAATTTCATCTATCGTAATATCTTCATCTTTTAGCTCCACATAAGCCGTATCAATATCGTCCGTTTCGGCTTCTTTGAAATAATCCTCGATTTCTTCCATTGCCCCTTCGTCCACATGATCAGCGATATAATAATCCAAGTTGAGTTTCGTACCCGAAGATACAATTATACCCATTTCGTGATACAATTCGTCCATCTTCAAATGGTTCGAAGTAGCAATATCTTCTAACGGAATTTTTCTATCCACGCTTAGGATAATTGCGACTTTCGTTCCCGATTTATTTACGATTGTTTTAACCACAAAATCCTCTGGGCGAATAATATCATGTTCCTCGACATAACCTTCAATTAGTTTACGAAATTTGCGACCATAGCGAGTTGCTTTTCCTTTACTAACACCAGAGATATTCGCCATATCATCCGTAGAGATAGGATAACGAGTCGCCATTTCTTCTAGAGAAGGATCTTGAAAAATAACAAAAGGTGGAATGTTTTTTTGATGTGCAATCTCTCGACGCAAATCTTTTAACATTTCTAACAACAACGGATCGAGTGCAGCTGAGTTCGAATTACTTGAAGCAACGTCCGCTTCTTCTGCCGCTTCCGCTTCAAAATCATGGTTTAGTGTCAGTTCAAACGGTTGAGGTGACTCAATGAATGCTTTTCCTTTTTCCGTCATTCTTATTAAACCATAACTTTCAATATCTTTTACCAAAAAATTATTCAATAAAGCTTGACGATAAACGGAATTCCAGAAGTGTTCATCTTTTTCACTGCCACAACCATGTAATTCAAATTCATCATAACGGAAATCTAAAATCGTTTTGGTCTTTTTACCCATTGTAAAATCGACCAAATCCTTAATCATACAGTTCTCCTTCAATATAGAAACGGCTTGTAAAGCATTCTGCATTTCAGTTTGAACTTGTAAAATTTGCTTTGGCGGAAATTTACAATTATCACATAAACCAGTTCTCTCGCAGGTATATTCTTCCCCGAAATAATGCAATAAGAAGCGACGACGACAAGCCGAAGTTTCTGAATAAGCAATCATTTCGTTCATTAGTTGCATCGTCATTTCACGTTCTGCAACTGGTTTATCTCGCAAGAATTTTTCTAATCGGTGAATATCTTTATACGAATAGAAAGCAATACAATAACCTTCTAAACCATCCCGGCCGGCACGACCAGTTTCTTGATAATAATTTTCAATACTTTTCGGAATATCGTAATGAATCACAAAACGAATATCCGGTTTATCAATTCCCATTCCGAAGGCAATCGTAGCGACAATCACATCGACATTTTCCATCAAGAAATCATCTTGAGCCTTGATTCTCGTCTTTGGATCCAAACCAGCATGATAAGGGGAGGCTTTGATATCATTTACATTCAGCATCTTCGCAACCTCTTCCGTTCCTTTTCTACTTTGAACGTAAATGATTCCAGACTTTCCGGTATGTTTCTTTATGAATTGAACGATTTGGCGAATCACGATTTCTTTCTTCCCCTTTGGACGAACTTCGTAATAAAGATTATCTCTATTAAAAGAAGAAATAAAAACATTATGGCCAACCATATTTAAGTTCTTAACAATGTCAGAACGAACTTTCGGCGTAGCAGTCGCTGTAAGGGCAATAACAGGCATTTTATCAGAAATTGCCTCAATCATTTGTCGGATTCTGCGATATTCCGGGCGGAAATCATGTCCCCATTCTGATATACAATGTGCTTCATCTACAGCAATAAAAGAAATATTAGTATTCTTAAAGAACTCAATATTTTCTTCTTTTGTCAATGTTTCTGGAGCGACATAAAGTAGTTTAGTTTTCTTATCCTTAATATCTTGTCGAACTTGTCGGATTTGAACTTTAGTCAGGGAAGAGTTTAAAACATGTGCAACATGATCAGATTGACTGTAAGCTCGTACTAAGTCAACTTGATTTTTCATTAATGCAATAAGCGGTGAAATCACAATCGCCGTACCTTCCAGCACTAATGCAGGCAGCTGATAACAAAGAGACTTTCCGGCTCCGGTTGGCATAATAACGAAAGTATCTATACCATCTAAAACACTTGTAATAATCGATTCTTGATTTCCTTTAAACTTATCAAATCCAAAATGCTGTTTTAATGCAGCATGAAGATTTCGGTTGGTAGCAATCATTTTTAGTATGTTCTGTATTATAATTTTACAATGAAGAAATATCACTTTTAGTAGTGTAACTCAAAAATCAAGCGTTTATTAAAAACAATACGATTAATAAACCCTAGGCAATAAAGATAAATAAAAATGTGCGATTGCTTCATATTAACCTCAAAATAAAAGTGTTTTTTGACGCAATTGTAGTAATATATTGTGATATAAAGATTTGAATGAATAGTATTACTATCGGTTGTAGTAATAATGGAAGAACTGTAAGGAATTGATTTTAAATTTATTACAGTGTTTAAATCCAGTTAATTTACTCTTTTGCACTAAAATATTTTTTATAAACCGGCTTTCGCATCCAAAACTGTAAATACATTACCGGATACATCACGAAATCCATTCCTTTTCCTAAAGGCGTTGAATATTCAATGTCGTCAATAATCTCTGATTGACCATTTTCCAAATTCAAAATTCGGTGTCGGTGCGTCCACGATTTTAGGAAAAAGGGCAATTTTACACCTTTATCAATAAAATAAACCTCGTCTTCATCCTCCGCTTGTTCCACAATCAAAGCATCCCAATCTTGACTCAAAAAACCTTTTCCCAAAGTGATTTTCACTTCATCACCTTTCATCGAACCATCAAATTGACGCAGTGTTAAAGGTAAAAAAGGTGGTTTTAATGCTAAAAACAAATCTCGATTGAAACGACTGAAAACCGTTTTATAATGTTGTTCTACTGTCGTCTTGATTACTATTTTCATATGCTTGATATATTTTCCTAAAATGTGAATATTATGAACACAGGATATTTAAATTGGTTTTAGAAAAAATAAAGTTGTAGACGTATTAAGTAGTGTCCCGATAATTCTCCTACGTAATGATACTTAAAACCTTCAAAATCAAGTAATTTTGAGTTAAATTCAAAATAGGAGATTTCCGTCATTGCGAACTTGACCAGAAATGATGGACAATTTTAGTATTTAGGTTTCCGCTTTAACTTAATAAGTGATTGACAATCAAAGTCGTTTATTTAGGCTTATCTACGTACATGCGGGAATTCGGGACAAGGAATTTCAGTTTGTAACTTTTATTTTTAAATCCGTTATCACTATAATTCTATATATTTTGTAAAATACAAAAAACATGAAGATATCATTTTTATTTTTTTTACTCTTAGCTTTCAGTCCAATACTTTTTGCTCAACAATCTATTGATGCAATCATGGAGTTATTGCCGGAAGAAGTGGACTCTTATGATGAATCTGTAGCGGTCTATAAAATTAAAATGCCCTTTGGTAAAAGTAATATTATATTAAAGCAGCTGCCATCGGTTGAGGATTTGGAACGCTTGATTAGTATCGACTTAGTCTATACAGAATTCCGTCGTTCAGTGCGTTTCAATCAACCCAAACTGAATCAGTATCGTTTGGCAAGTTTGAAAAAAGTGATGCCATCAATTTTTGAATTAGAAAATATTCAATGGAATATTATCGAACAAACGGGCGCAAATAATAAAGTGGATGCAGAAAAATTATTTCATGGTTTTGTATTTAATTTGGCAGAAGAATTAGGGGCAGAAGACATCGAATATATTGATGATATTGTAAATAAGAGATTAGAAATTGAAGATTCGACCGTATTAGAAGTTTTTAATCGGAACAATTGGGATAAAATGTTGATAACAGCGGATTTGACAGGAAGTATGTCGCCTTATGTTGCTCAAATTTTACTTTGGTTCAAACTTAATGAAACTGATAAAAAAGCGAAATATTTTCTATTTTTCAATGATGGAAACTTAATACCAGACGAACAAAAGAAAGTCGGGAAAACGGGCGGGTTGTACGCTTCTCCAGCGATAAGTTATAAAGAAATTGAATCTTTAGCTTTCAAAACGATACGAAATGGCGATGGTGGAGACTGGGCAGAAAATGATATTGAAGCATTATATAATGGAATCAAAGATTGTCCAGCGTGTCAAGATGTGATTTTGATTGCTGATAATGATTCGCCCGTTCGAGATTGGCGAATGATGAAATTGATAAAAAAACCAATTCGAATAATTCTTTGCGGCATGGATGACTATATCAATCCGCAATATTTGAATTTGGCGAGAATGACAAAGGGTTCTATTCATACGATGGAAGATGATATTTTGGATTTAATGGCAATGAAAGAAGGTCAAACGGTCGAACTTTACGGCAGAACGTATAAGATTTATAAAGGTCAATTTGTAATTTCAAATACAAAATAGGTCGATTAAACCTATGAGGTTTTTTAAAATCTCATAGGTTTCTCTATTCTACCAAGGATTCGTAAACGCAGGATCATTAATAAATGTCGTATCCGTCAACGTTTTCATATAATTAATCAAATCCGTTTTCTCCTGTGGTGTAAATGTAATTGGCGTTCCCGTCAATCTCGCTGCCAAAATCCCATCTAAATTCGGAGAATCTCTCAAGTGCAGCGAATAATGATCCAAAACTTCTTCCAACGTCTCAATACTTCCATCGTGCATATAAGGAGCGGTCAGTTCAATATTTCTTAAAGATGGCGTTCTGAATTTTCCATTATCTGCGATATTTCCATTAAATCCGCCCAAACCTAAATCCGGGAAATTTAGTAAATTTGGAGTTGCTGTCAGGCCATTATTGGTGAACGAGTTATCCGTAAATAAACGACTCACTTTCTTATGACAATGTGCACACTCCTTATCCGCCAAAGAATCGACTTGTCCACTTGAAGATAAAACATAGACATTTTCAGCGGTAAATAAAATTTCTCCTCGACGTTCAGAATCCGTCAAAAATGGTCGAAGTCCTGGAGGATTATAAAGTACTTTATCTAATTTTCCATCATCCGAAACCATCGTTCTAATAAACTGAGACAACGCTTTTCGAGCCAATTCGTCCGTAATTTCGCCTTTCGTTTCAATACCAAACGCTTCTCTAAACCAAGCAGGATAAAGAGCGTGACGTTTCAGTTTGAAGGTTATATTTTCCAATGTTTCATGTAATTCAATGGTACTCGTAATCGGAATAATCGCCTGTTCCCTTAAATTAGGAGAAGAACCATCCCAATTCAAACCATTTGGAACGAATGCCAAATTGAATAAAGGTGGTGGATTTCGCTCGCCCAAAATTCCATCAATTCCAGCATTTACAGCCAAATTATCCGCAAAAGCAAACCGCTGTTTATGACAACCTTCACAAGACATCGTACTATCACCCGATAAAATTGGATCATAAAATAATCGCCGTCCCAACTCGATCCCTTCTGCGGTCATCGGATTATCCGCAGGAATTACAGGAATTGGAAAATTTTGTGGACGAATAAATGTATAACTCGTCGGATTAGAAGGAATATCCGTCAAAAGATCATTATCGTATTTCATGAAAGGATTAGGAACTGGACCAGGATCAGGCGAACACCCCATAATCAGTAAAACCAACGCTAGCAAACTTCCAAATATTAACTTATTCATGGTATTTTTAATTTATAATACTCAAATCAGAAACGAAAATTTCCCATCAGATTGAACTTGTTTTAGTATGATGGTATTTTATTATTTTTTAAACTTAGGATTCGTCAAAAATATTTCATCCGTTAAAGTGTGTAAGAAATTAACCAGATTTGCTTTTTCTTGTTCAGTCAAATTCAAAGATTCAATAAATTTACTTTGATTCACATGATTTTTGCCCCCATTATTATAATGTTCAATCACCGCCTCCAAACTCGGCAAACTTCCATCGTGCATATATGGAGCCGTTTTTTCGATATTTCGCAAAGTTGGTACTTTAAATTTACCTTCATCTTCGGCTCGTAACGAAATTCTCAAACGACCTTTATCTTTATAATTTTTGTATAAACCATTGTTTTCAAATCCAAAATTCGTCAGGTTAAAACCATGATGACAATTAGAACAATTTCCCTTTCCGAAAAAAATCGCTTTGCCGTTTTTTTGGCTTTCGTCCAATGCCGAATTATCGCCGTGATAAAAATCCGCATCAAAAGGCGAATTTCCACTTATCAATGTTCGCTGAAAAGCTGCCAATGCTCGAACGATGACAAAAGCCGACATTTCTCTATCGTAACTTTCTATTGCTAAACGTTGATAAAAATCACTTTCCGATAATCTTGCTGCCACTAAATGAATATCAAAATCCATTTCCAATTCACTATTAATCGGCGACATTGCCTGTGTTTCTAAACTCGTTACGCCGCCATCACGGAAGAAAAACTCATTATAAGCTAAGTTCACTAAGGCGGGAGCATTTCGCATTCCGACTCGACCATGCACACCAATACTTTTTGGCTTTCCGTCCGTAAATCCTAAATGTTGTAAATGACAAGATGCACAAGAAATTGAGGAATCAATCGATAAAGCCGTTTCATAGAATAAGGTTTTACCTAACGCTACTCGACTTTCCGTTAATTGATTATTCTCAGGTGAAGTAAATTCAGGAAAATGCGATGGTTTATCGACGATATATTCGATAGAACTATTATCGCTTTGACAAGAGATGAACCATAAAAGGCACAAAAGAACAGATAAGTTTTTTTTGATTCTGGCTTCACCAAAATACATTTTTTTCTTGTGTAACAAGGAAAACCTAAATGCCCTTTTATATCTTGTATCGTTCAATTTAATTTGAATTTTAATAACAAAAAAAATGCTTTGAAACGCTTAAAACTCTGTGATGAAAAAATCGCCATTGCGATAAACGTCGAAAATTCGATTATTCAACTGTAAAAGCACTTTCCAAATTATCCATTAATTGAGTCACCAACCACAAATCAGCATCGCCAGTATGTGAAATCGGAGTTGTTTTAATATCAATTTTATCATTACCCTGATTAAATAATTGTCCAAAATTAACTTTGAAATTCAAATCTGCAGCAATATCAGCTTCTAACGTAAATATCTTAGATAAATTAGGTATTCGATACAAAAGATTCGTTCCTGGATGATAAGCATAACTAATCGTTGTCCCATCGCCTTTCTTTAAGCGACCTTCAAACTTTCCAAAAATATAGGTTTCTCTCCAATCCCAATATTCAGAAGCATTTGCCAACGGATGACCAGCTTCATAATCGGCAGGAATCGTATGATTCAAAACAGAATCGACACCGATTCCAAAACGAATTCCCGTGTATTGACCGGCAGGAATATTTTCGATGACAATGGTTTCTGGATTATCGCCAGGAATAGCGTGGTTATTCGAAAAATCTAAAACCGAAATATCCTTAATTTTTGTCTCATCGCTGCCCCTAATTAATGTAATATCAGAAATATAAAAGCGAGCAACATTGATAAAAACGGAATCGCCATTTTGATAATCATAATATTTAAAAAATGCGAAATCAGTATCATTATCATATACACCCTGAAAGTTCAAATTTAAGGTTGTGGTCGTTGATTTTGGTTCATCTGGACCACAAGCATTGATTAAAAACATAAGCGATAAAACGCCGAATAATAGTACTTTTTTCATAGGAAGATATTTAAATAAAATTATTGTAACTACTAAATTATTTGATTGTGATTCAAACGTATTTTAGCAACTATTTTATAATAACAAACTAGGTAACTTGGATGATAATATTAGTGAGGAAAGTTACAATCAAGGAAAATAAATTAGTGATAGCAATCGTCTTAAAAATGATAAAATCTAAAAATAAAGTAGAAACCGTCAGTCTGATAAAGGTCGGTTTCTCTTGAAGGCAACGGAATAAATATTCAAAAAGCAGAAAATGAAATTTCTTGAATATTAAGTGATTTGGCATAATTAAGCGACTAATTAAACCGAAATTCGCTTCGCTCAAACAGCCGTCTATTCTTAATGTTTTTCCAAGACTTTTAGCCTAAAATCAAAAATGCCAGTCCAAAATAATTCATAATCATAATTATTATTTTGATGGGTTTGTCCCAAATTTTAACAGATTGCGGCATTTATTGTTGAATCAATTTCCGTATTAAGCTCCATGATGAAAAGGCTTAATTTTTCAGCTTTTGTTTCCGAGTCCAACTGATTTGAACTTATTCGACAATCGTAAAAATACCCACTGCATTTGTAACGATTTTAGATTGAATAGTGTTGACATCATCCGTTTGAAAATTAACCGTTTCTAATAACTTTTTTAAATCTGCATTGATTTTCACTTCCGTATCAAAACCTGAATAAATTGAAAAGTTGTGGTTTAATTCTATCTGTACGTAAGGTGTTTTAATTTCAAAATTGGTCATTATATCCGTTGCAGAAGTATCGGTAATAATGTCGATTTTATTGAAAATATAACCATCTGTTTCATATAAATCGTTCGCATCACTTAGCGGATGTGTTGTTTCTACTTCTTCGGGATTTGTTTGATTTATAAGATCATTTAAACCAACTTTAAACCGCAGTTTGATGAAGTTACCGGAAGTTGTGGTTGTTCCAATATCATATTTGAACAGATTAGATTTTAAAATAATTATATCGTCAATGACTTCCGTCAAGGTTCCGTTTTGTAGAATAACCTCTAAACTATCAGTAGTTTTAAGGATAGAATTATCTGCTTTAATTAATTCAAAATCCGAGATGTATAAGCTGATATTATTGATATAATAAGGGTTACTTCCATCATCATTATAAACGGAATTTAAAGCAAAAGCCGTTGTGTCCGTACTATAATTATTATAACTAAATCGAACACTAAATTGTGGATATTCACAGCAACAAGTTTCGTCCGCACTCGGATCAAAATTCGATGCTTCAGGATTAAGACAACCTTCCGTCGTCTCTCGACAATTAGAAAATAGGAAGATTATTGGTAATAAAAATAATAGTTTTTTCATGTAAATATTAGTTCTTTGACAAATCCTGTGAATTACTAAAAACGCACTAAAATAGGAAGTCTTAGGTGATAAAAATAATTTAGTTCTTTCGTTGCGGCATTCGAAATTCTCTTTCTAATAAAAGCTGCGATTAGTACCCTCTAATTCTCTAACGTTTTAATAAATTTATTTAGCGGTTTATAATCGGGACAAATCCGTTTGTTGCCGTCAATGGAAGAGATAACTAATATTTCAGCTTTTATAAAATATTATTTTCACACGGCTCAAAATTTATAATTCTCTTATCGGTTGTATATGATTTTCTTTTTAGTAACGAAAAAAATCGTCCTATCTGCGTTTTCTTATCTTGAATGAAAAAAAATAGTTTCGCAAAAAATTAGGTAGATTGTTTAGGCTTATTTTCTTAAATACACGGTGCTTAAATTATTGTTTTGAGCAATTCTTATCTTCATTTTCACACCATATTTTTGCCAAATCGGAATCTATCTGCCTATTGTGCGAACGGACAAATTCCGATTTTTGGATAATTAAGCAAATATAATTAATCAAGCAGTAGGCGATAAAAAATGTTGATTCAAAATAGATAGATATTTACTTCCGTCTGCTCTACCATAAAATTACATCGGAGCAGCATTCGCAGCATCTACCAATAACCTTAAATTTATCAAAGCCTCATCATATTCATCTGCTTCAAAATCATTCGTTTCTAATATCTTAATTTGCTGTTCAAAGAAATGAAAAAACGTTTCAAAAGTTTTAATTCCGGTATCTGTCGTTGTATCATAAATAATATCCTTCAACAAATTAAACGTCTCTAAATCAGGAATTTCAATTACTCCTGCATCTACTGCTCGGCGAATCAGCATTTCGTTCATCCCTTCAATGGTCACAGCATATTCATCCAAGGTGATAAAAACAACTGAAAATGCCATTTTATCTCCATAATTCCGATGTTTCGCACGCTTAATAAAAACTGTTGCTTCAGGATTCTCTTGTAATTCGTAACCGAATTTTGATAGTTTATTTTTTAAATATTCTAAAGTTATCATGATTTTTTTAATATGAAAAATGATTGCAAATTATGCTTTAATCAATTTATAAACTGATGGTTCAAAGTTAAATGCTTTTATGGGATTTAATAAACAAAATTAAGCTATGATGGATTTTATGAAAATTATACGATAATTTAAGCAATCTGAAATGAAGTAAAGTGTCACACAATGATAGATCTTGTTTTAATGAAAATGAGTATAAAGCCATTATTTCTTAATGGCTTTATACTCAAAAGGTTTTGATAATCAACGTTCAATAAATATAAGAAGCAATGATTCTAGTGCAGAATCGTTCATTTGACTTTTTTGATAAAAAACGGTCTATCACATCCTCCATGTATTAAAGATGATATTATTTTAATAAAAATTTCCGGTATAATTTATTGCAAGTCTAATAGAAATAATAAACAGAAATAAATACGCTTAAAAACGATTGACTTTCGATCAGCGTTTCTCATAGATGTCACGAAAATAAAGCTGCTAGAGTAGGCATTTTACTTATATTTTTGGTCATGTTATAATGGTCTCTAAACAGGTAAAGGTGGAATAAATTTACTAGGATAATAATAGGAGGTTCAGCGGAGGATTATCAATAAACCTTAATAAACTGGATTAGAATTAGTGAGTAAAAAACGAATATTTTTTTCACTTACTAATTCTCGGTTTTTATACTTCTCAATAAAATTCCGAATAAAAAAAAACATCCTATTTTGGGATAAAATGCTAAATGTGTAATTATTGGTTCAAATATTGTCAAGATTATATTTGGACCAAACCCTAATAATCAATTAAGCGTAATTAGTACTTTTCTGATTACCAAATAGTAGTATTGAATCTATTTAAAGGTTCATAAATAACTATTTGCTGCTCATAAAACAGCTGTCCGGATATTTTTCACTTAGGAGTCTGATTATTTCGAAGAATATTAAGATTAGAGACCGCAACCTATCCGTTTAATAATTTTTTTTTTCTATTAATAGCTTAAATCTATTGATAGCTCGCTTTAAATATCTGTATTATGCAAAAAGAATATGACTTTCTATCGTTGAAATCCACTTTTGATAAGAAAAAGGACTTAAAAGAATATTTAGATTTAAGCTCAGATATGTTTTGTGTTTGTGATTTAAAGGGGCGAATTGTTTATACCAACGCATCTTTTAATATTGCAATGGGCTATGATTTGAATAATTTAGAGGGAAAGTTGTTTTTTGGAATGGTCTATATTGACGATTTAGCAAAAATGATACGTGCCTTATCAACGCATAAAAAAGATAAAAAGCCAATACAGCTTTTTGATAGTAGATTTTTGACAAAAGAAGGAAAAATAAAATGGCTTTCATTGAATGTTGTGCATAATCAGTCAGATAGTTTATCTTATTTTTCAGCACGGAATGCCATAAAAGGCTACGAAGAACGCGAACAGTCAAAATCATTCAATACCGCATTTGATAAAGCTAAAGAGGCGATTATTATTGCCGAAAATATTGGTACTTTCGAGAATCCGAACCCTGCGATAGTTTACGCGAATCAAACGTTTCTGGATTATTCTGGCTATAGCTTTGACGATATTATTGGAAAAAATCCTCTGATGATGAGGGGAACTAATAAGAACGAAACGGTTGTGAAAAATATTAAGCAGGCGATGAAAAATTGGGAATCCATTGATGTTGAAGTTCGGAACCAAACAAAGCACGGGAAAAATATTTGGGTAAGTTTATCTATCTCTCCGATTACGAATGAAGAGGGAATCCTCACACATTGGATATCTATCCAAAAAGATATTACGGACCGGGTTATTAAAGAGGAGAAATTAAGAATGTTCGAGGCAGCTGTTGTTCATTCAAAAGATTCCGTTATTATTACAGAAGCGGAGCCACTTGATAATCCTGAGGGACCAAAAATAGTTTACGTCAATAATACTTTTTGTGAGACGACGGGCTTTACGAAAGAGGATGCTATTGGTAAGACGCCTCGTATTTTGCAAGGAGAATTAACAAGTGAGGAAGCAAAACGAAAAATAAAAAAAGCA
>Ga0209712_10003354_pt1 | contig 12988 bp, 8 predicted proteins | sample ArcOceMetagenome_FD_187443 | JGI IMG/M metagenome (GOLD analysis project Ga0209712, IMG submission 187443) | Marine eukaryotic phytoplankton communities from Arctic Ocean - Arctic Ocean - Greenland ARC118M Metagenome (SPAdes) (version 2) | ecosystem: Environmental > Aquatic > Marine > Oceanic...
TTACGGCTGGCCCTATTGCCAAAGACTTAAGCCAGACCTATCAAATTGACCCAAGGCGAACCGCCAGCCTATTGGATATTTTTTCTTGCGGCTGTCAGGGTCTGGTGCCCTACGGCAGCCAAATGCTAACAGTTTCTGCCTTGGCGGGTCTTTCGCCCTTAGCAATTACACCCTACACCTGGTACCCCATGTTGTTGTTGATATTCGCCTCGCTTGCCATTATTTTTGGTCTGCCCCATTTTAAACAATCCGCACAAGACGAGTTTGCCACTAAATAAATTTGAAGCGTTACAGTCACAACAAAGCATCGTGGTGATCGTGTCAAAATGCATCCACGATATTTTTATTTTGATGATGATGTCGTCAAAACATCTTTGTTCGTAGTCTTATATGCATACGATTAATCCACTGCGGCAATGTTCATGCTGCTTAATAGTATGCAGGCAAATTTCGGTATTTTACGATTTTGATATCAACAACTTTATTGACGAATTGACAGGTTAAAACAACTTTGTAAATGGCCAGTATTTTCATATTCCTGACTATTTCTTGACTGAAGTGATACTCCATTTCAACAGTAAACACCTTGTTATTAAATGGAAAAATAATTTGTTTAATATATGTATTGAGGAAAAACCTCGAAATATTCTGAAAGCTATTTTCTCACACTTACAAGACTCACTTTAGAACCGGGCAGGCATGGTTTTGATGTTTTCAAGTAAAAGTGAGACTCGCTCTAAGTCTCAGCTTTTATTAACATAAAAATGCAGGGCGAATATAAATAAATATTAACCGTTTATCATTTCTTTTAAATATTTAAAAAGTTCACGAGAGGCTTTGGGTGGTTTATTATCCGCTAGCTCTTTATTAGCCTGTCGCACGTATTGTCGCAATTTTTGCCGATCGAGCAGGGGATAATCAACAATAGTCGATTCAATTTTGCTATCACCTTGCAGTAAAATGTCATCTCTGAGCATTTCAGTTCCATGAAAAGCATCATTTAATTTTTTATGCGCAGATTTAATATTATTCAAGGCATGTTCAATAGCGGCGATGTCTGTATTACGCATGATTTTGCCAATCAACTGCAATTGACGACGATAACCTTCTTTTTTGCGTAAAATTTTACGGGCAAGCATCACTGCATCGAGCAATTCTTCCTCCATAGGAATCTTAGCCAAAGAAGATTGACCAAGATGAACCAAAGACTCGCCTAACTTTTGCATTGCAACCATTTGGGCTTTAATTTGAGTTTTACTGAGTTGTTCGTCTTCTGCACTTACGTCGAATTCAACTTCAACATCTTTGTTTTTTTTCGGGGCAACCATGACTTTATCTTTAGTGATACACTAGTGAAGATTGTAACCCCCATCGCGATAATAAACTACAGTGTAGCCAAATAATGAAGGCCTTATGCAACAACAATTAGCTGAAATACAAAGCATAGTAGAAGACGTTTTAAAATTAGCCAAGGAAAAAGGCGCAACTCAGGCCGAAGCAAGCATGTCTAAAGTAGAAGGCATTGCAGTGTCTTCTCGACTCAAAGAAGTGGAAACCGTTGAATTTACGAACGATGGTGGCTTGGGTATCACTGTATACCATGGTAAGAAAAAAGGTAGCGCCTCAACGGCTGATCTATCGCCAAAGGCGTTAAAACTTACAGTAGAAAAAGCCATAGAAATAGCTAAACATACCGGTGATGATGATTGCTCTGGTTTAGCTGAAAAAGAGCTAATGGCGTTTGAATTCCCTGATTTAGATTTATTCCACCCTATAGAACTCGACACTGAATATGCCATTCAACAGGTAATTGCTGCTGAAACTAGTGCATTAAACGTAGATCCCCGTATTACCAACTCGGATGGTGCCTCTTATAACGCTAACTTAGGCACCAAAGTATATGGTAACAGCCATGGTTTACTCGCAGGCTATAACAGCAGTCGTTACAGCATGAGTTGCGTGGTAATTGGTGAGCAAGACGGCGAAATGCAGCGAGATTATAGTTATTCAGTGGGCCGTGGAGCAGGCATGCTGACTAGCCCAGAACAATTAGGTCTTGAGGCGGCACAATTTACCTTGGGCAGACTAGGCGCTAGAAAAGTCAAGACCTGTAAGGTACCAGTGTTGTTCGATCGCGAAATTGCGGCAGGTCTATTTGGTCATTTTATCAGTGCCATTAGTGGCGGTAATTTGTATCGAAAATCATCATTCTTATTAGATAAATTAGGCCAGCAAGTACTACCAAATTGGCTCAATATTACTGAACGCCCTCATATATTGAGGGGATTAGCCAGTTCCCCCTTCGATCATGAAGGTGTTAAAACCCAAGACATGGATGTTATTAGCAATGGGTTACTCAATCACTATCTATTAACCAGTTACTCAGCGCGAAAGCTCAACATGCAAACCACAGGTCATGCTGGTGGTATTCATAATTGGTTTATTCAACATAGCGGTGACTCAGATAAAGAAATGTTGGCAAAACTAGGCACAGGTTTGTTGGTCACTGAACTAATGGGTCAAGGTGTCAATATTGTTACCGGAGATTACTCTAGAGGCGCAGCAGGCTTTTGGGTGGAAAATGGCGTGATCCAATACCCTGTGCACGAAATCACCATCGCTGGTAATTTAGCCGATATGTTAATGAACATAGTGGCGATAGGCGCAGTGCAAGAAAACCGCGGCAGCATACAAACAGGTTCAGTATTAATTGAGAGTATGCAGATTGCCGGCGAATAATAGCCTCAATAATAGACGCAAGTTTAAGCTCAACCTGGCATCACCAAAAACGGCTCACTATATACCCAATAGTGTGCCGTTTTTTAGTCGTACAAAAAACAGACAAACATTTTTAAGCGCTTAAATCCCAGCATTACCAGCTTGTTTTACTGTGAAATGTCTTCTGGTACTGAGATGTAACCTTGATAACCATCAGCCCTCAGAGACGAAAATTGCTGTAATTGCTGCTGATTTTCTATACCGGTTATGATCACGTCTATGTTTAAACCTTTAGCAATATTGATCAAAGCACGGCACATTTCATTACCTTGATTTAACTTCTCATAGAATGCAAAAGACTGGTCGAGCTTAATATAATGAGGTTGTAATTTTTGTAAATAGTCAAGTGAGCCTATTTGACGACCACACTGATCAACACCCACTTTTGCCCCCGCTGAACGTATTATTTTTGTCAGTTTGTAACAATGTTCAAATGAACTAATTAATGCCGACTCTGGCATTTCAAACAACATCTGATGTGCATGTTTTGATTGCTGTAAGAACAAAGCCAGCCATTGTGCAAACTCGGGTTCCTGCAGACTGTCGTGAGTTAAATTAATAGCAACGGGCAGTTTAGTGAGGGCCAAGATATTCTTTTGCTCAATAGTCTCCAACAAACACCTGTCAAGTTGGCTCCCAAGAGACAACAACTCTATAAAAGGCATGAATTCGGAGGCACTGACAACCTTATCGTCAATATTTAAGCGACAATATAGTTCACGTTGAATAACCACCTCAGACTGCATATCACTCACTGCTTGCCATTGAAACGTGAAATGATTTTGGTTAATGGTATCTACCAACTTTGTACGCCATTGTTCTCTATTATATTTTTGTGGTTGTTGTGCATCTATCCAGTGGCTAATCTTGCCTGCCTTTAAGGCTTGTTGTAATGCGTTGTCTGATTGAGTCAACAAATCAGAAGGTTGCATGTTGTCAATGCGCTGGCTGATGCCAAAAGCAAATTTACTATTGGCAATACAACCTGCCTTAGTGATTTCCTGATTAATGATGCGAATCAGTGCTTGTAGATAGGTTTTAATTTGGTGATCTTCAGCTTTGGTAAGCAAAAATGCAAATTCGGTATTAGTAATCCTCGCTATGACACCCTCGGCAATACCAGGTAATTCAGTCTGCATCCTTTCAGACAGTACCTTGATAATTTGATCGCGGCCTTGATAGCCATATTTACTGTGAATGTCTTCTAACCAGTCAAATTTAGTTAATATAAGTCCACCGAATCCGGGCTCATTTAGCCAGTTATGAATTTGCGCAAACAAATATTGACGATTAGGTAATTGGGAAACCTGATCCACCAATTTATCATCTTTTAATTTACTGACTTCTTGATCCAATGAAGAAAAAACTTGTTTTAACTGACCAGACATTGAATTAATTGCACCCACGACATCTTTTAATTCAGTTGTTTTTGGTATGTCTATGCTATGACCAAATTTTTGCTGACCAATTTCATTTGCCTGAAAAGCTATGTCATGTAACGGCTTTAAAATAGTTTTAAGTCTGATCCTGAGAACAAGAATACTGATGATAAACAATAATGATAAAATCATGACTGTATCATTCATGACCCGCCACAGTTGTTGGTAACCTAGGCCGGGGTGTGCCTCAACCTCAAGCTCGGCCAATTGCATCCAGCCAGATGTAATAATCCTTTGCTTTTTTTGCCCCCCAAATACATCTAAATCAATGAGCCATTTTGGAGCACCTTCAATAACAACCGGATTTACCCATGTTTGTTCTTTTCCATCCGCTAACCATTTTAATGTGACTTTACGATAAAACCCCCCTTCAAAAATAACATTAACCAAGGTTTCAGCTGATGCCATATCTCCTGTTTCTATATGGGGTTGTAACATTAACCCTAATGATGTCATGGTGTTATTAAGATCAGACTCCATTTGCTGACTCATAAAGTCACGAGCTTGGGTAAACTGAAAATAAACCAAACTGGTCATGACCAATAAAAAAAGTCCAAATAGTAATGAGTTTATTTGTCGAAATAGGGTCATTGCTTTAAAACTCCAGTTTAAGCTTAGGTTGTTTGAGTTTTGCCGTGTTTATTCGCTGACGCAAATCACGCCACGCTTTAATACGTGACGAATGTCCTGTAGCAACACTGCGTCCTCTGTCTTTGTTTAGCCATAACTGACTGCCGTTAAAGCTATATATGGGGATGAGATCGTTCCGTGTGTTTGCTGGTTTTATAACACCATCAATATTATCCAATATTAAGGGTATGGAAGCAGGCGTAGCGTAGTATGCAAGCACCATATGATATTGCTCTAGATTGACCGCTTTAACCATAGTGATCCTCATTTTTTCATCGGCGATACCTAACTCCAACAGGGTAAAATATTTAGCGATGGAATAATCTTCGCAATCTCCCCCGTTCGCGCCAATAAATTCAACTGGGGTAGCCCAATAATTTTTCACACCCCATAAATCAATATCATCAATAAAACGGAAGATATTGAAAAAACGGTTCACTTTTTCTAGGTTATCATCTACTGAAAAATTAGAACCTGCTTGCATCAAATTGAGCCACGCTGCGCCTCGTTTTGCCGCTCGTTCCCCATAATTTTCTTGTAATGCTGATACTATTTTTGGGCCATCTAGTGATGTTCTAGGCTCGGCATAAACAGTAGTCAAAAATGTCATACTTATGAATAATACGAGAACTGTCTTTTTTGATAGCATTGTGGCTATAAAATGGTTAGCCCTCATCTTACCCACTAATTATCACTGGACTTGATCGACAGTATAAATTGTCCACTTCATGTCATCCACAATCACTGTTTCGTTTAACTCCACTAAAATTCGACGGTTTGTGGCATGGGCAGCTTCATTGTCTGCAAAATCAGCAAGACGATCAAACCCATAACCTATAGACGAAACACGCTCAGTCGCAATATTAAAGTCATTGACCAAAACTGATACTACAGATTTTGCTCGGTTAACTGATAATGTTTGATTAAATTCTTCTGCTCCAACCTTACTGGTATGCCCTTCAATAAGTACAACTAATTCAGGCCTTTGTTCAAGAAACCTGGCTAAGGCGTTAATTTCAGAAATTGCTGATGGCGGAATGCTGTAAGAGTTATTAGTAAATTTAATATCAACTTTAAGCGGCTCAACATAAGTGGTTTGTGTGCCACATCCAACATTATCAATGGTTGCGCCCAGAACAGTGTCTGCACATTTTTCTCTTGCTTGAATCACGCCATCACGATCGTGATCATTTAAATCATTTAACTGCTCTACACTTGATTCTAAGTTAACGATGTTATTCCCAGCACAAGCGCTCAGCAGAATTGTCCCACAAATTAGCAAAGACGATGTTATTACTGGCAAAGCTTTAACCAGCGGTAAATTATTCATGATTAGCTCCTTCAACATAATCATGCTCACCTTGCCATGCAGCTGAACGAGTCACCCGCAATGAGTCAAGCAATTGACCTGTTACGTTTAATAAGCGGTACCTTGCGCTTAATTCATTAAAATCGGCATCCAAGAAATCTTGGCGGGCTTGAAAGAGTTCATTCTCTGTATCGAGTAAATCGAGTAAATTTCTTTGTCCCAAACTAAATTGTTGTTTATAAGCTTCTTGAGTGTCTTTTGAAGTAACAACGTGTTGTTGAATATATTGTTTTTGTAATCCCAACATTGAATAGGCATTCCACGCAAGACCAAAACTTTCTGTGACCTGACGATGGGCACGGTAGTTTATTTCTTGCGCTTCAATAATTTGATAAGCAGCACTTCGTTGTAGAGCTACATCCTTTCCACCTGAATATAAGTTATATTGCATACGCAACATCACGGATAAATCATTGCGATGACCACCGACATTGGGTCCAAATCTATTTAAACCGTCTTCACCTGCCACATCATTATCAGTGTTGGCTGCTATTTCCAGAGATAATTTTGGATAATAATTTGCTTTCACGGAGCCCGAAAATGCACGTGCTGCATTGATGTCTTGTCTCGCTGATTTAATGATGGGATGACGCTCTATAGCCAAAATCAATCCACTAGTTTTGTCTTCAGGTAGCATATCTGCATCGGGCACTGGCATCACTAAATCATCTGGGGATATATTAGTTAGACTAATGAATTCTGCCCTTGCATCCTGATAATTGTTACGGGCAGCAATTAAATTAGACTGAGCACGTGCTAACCTACCCATTACTTGAGACAGATCCGCTATACTTCCCATTCCTGAATCAGTACGTTCTTTTATCTGGCCATAAATTTCCTGATGGGACTCAACGTTTTTTTCAGATAAGGTCACCACTTGTTGGTTTTTTAAATAATTTAGATAGGCCTGACTCACCGATAATGCCAAATCTTCAGCTGTACTGATTAATGTCCATTGCTCTGCACTGGCCTCAAATTTGGTGCGTTTGAGTTCATTACTAGTAAACATTCCATCAAACAACATTTGTCTTAGACTGACACCAAACTCCCCCCTCGCTAACTCAGTATCTCCGTTATCAAAGCCCAAGGCAGATCGTCGGTTTCCGGGACTATCAGTGTATTCGTAACCATAACCAGCGGTAATATCGATGGTTGGTAAGTACCCAGCCGAGGCGCGATTTACATCTTCTTCTTTTGATTTGAAGCTTGCAAATGCCCGTCGAATATCCGGGTGAGTGTCAATTGCCAGTGCGACTGCCTCTTCTAAGCTTTGTGCGAACAGTCCTTTAACTGGCAGCATGGATAAAAATAATGAACAAACTATTGCTTTTATCCATATAGTGAAAATATTTTGATTCATAAAAAATTTCATGTTTTTGTTATCTTTATTAAGTTTCTAAGGTTTTATCGTTCCCGAAGTGCTGCTTCATTGGCACGTAAAAGAGGGTTTAACATGTATTCTAATATTGTACGTTTACCTGTTATGACGTCAACATTTGCCATCATGCCCGGTATAATTGGCATTTCTTCCTGATTTTTATTTTTAATATTCGAAGCGTCTGTGCGTACCCGGATCAAATAAAAACTATTGCCTTCCTCGTCCTGAGTGGTATCGGCACTTATATGCTCTACTTTACCTTTTAGTCCTCCGTAACGAGCAAAATCATAGGCGGTTATTTTAACAACAGCAGGTAAACCTGGGTAAATGAATCCAATATCCCTAGGCTTAATTTTTGCTTCTACCATCAATTTGTCTTCAGTTGGAACAATTTCAGCTATGGTTTCACCTGGTTTGACTACCCCACCTAATGTATTAATATGAATGGTTTTAATGGTACCTACCACAGGCGATAATATTAAAGCCTTGGTGACTTTATCTTGAGCACTTACCTGAGATTCATTAATACGTGACAATTTATTTTGTAGCTCATTAAGTTGTGCTCTAACCTCGGTTCGGTAGGACAATATTGTTTCGCGGCGATTTAATATTGCTTCTTGTAATGCCGATTTTAATTGGGGGGACAGTAAACGTACCGCACCCAATTCACCACTTAGATCATTGACGCTACGTTCTAATTTATACAACTCTATCTTTGATACTATGAGCTTTTCAGCAAGTGGTCTGGTTAACAACAATTCTTTTTTGGCAAGGCGATGACTGATTTCCAAGGTGTTAACTTTCGATTTGAGTTCAGTTATTTCCTGCTCTCGTTGCTGTATTTGTTGGCCTTGGATAGCGAGCTGATTAATTAAATTGTCTAGCCGTCCTGAATATTCTTCTTGTTGGCTTTTGACCATGAACCCAGCATCCTCATTCAAATCATCTGGATAAACAGGCACTTGTTTGTTTATTTCAATTTGCAGTTTCCAATCGTCACTATTACCCACCAAGATACTCGACAGCTCAGCTCTTAAGCGAATGATGTTTGCACGTAAACTGTCTACTTCTTGTTTTTGCTCTGCAAAATCCGATCGAAAACGAGTGTCATCAATCCTGGCTATAGGCTGTCCTTTAGTAACCTGCATGCCTTCCTGCACGAACCATTTTTGCAGTACTCCGCCGTCTAAACTTTGAATAATTTGAACCTGAGAGGAAGGGATCACTTTACCCGTTCCAGAAGTGACCTGATCCAAGGCTGAAAAGTAAGCCCAAACAATAAAGCTGACCAATAAACCTGCCATTGACCATATGATTAAACGATGCAAACTGGGTACTTCAGTTAACATCGCTCCATACACATCGTCGGCCATTTCTAAATCTTGTTGGCTAACTTTCACAGCTTAACCTCTTCATTACCCTTAGCGCCTTTTAACTGCTTTAAAACCGCATCTTTTGGACCATCAATGACAAGTTTGCCTTTTTCTAAAACAATAATTCGGTCCACTAAGCTTAACAGTTCCATTTTATGGGTGATTAACACTAAGGTGCGCTCTGAAGCTGTGGCCTTAATGGACTCAATAAACTTCTTCTCCGCTCGTGAATCGAGGCTCGCAGTAGGTTCGTCTAACAACAGTATTTGCGGCGCATTTAAAATTGCTCGGGCAAGAGCAATAGATTGACGCTGTCCCCGGGATAAAGTGCTGCCACTCTCACCCACTTGTTGATCCAGCCCCTGGGTTTCATGGTCAGTAAATTCATCGACGCCTGAAAGTTGTACGGCTCTGATAAGCTGATATTCAGTGACTTGCCTGGTTCCAAATAAAATATTGTCTCTAATAGTCCCATGAAATAAGGTAATGTCTTGAGGTAAATAGCCAATATTTCGTCGTAAATCACTGGGGTGTATTTGCTGATGATTTAAACCATCAAAGCGTATGCTCCCGGCAGTAGGCTGATACAAGCCCAATAATAACTTGGCCAGGGTTGTTTTCCCCGAGCCGTTGCGCCCGACTATGGCTATTTTTTCCCCTTGTTTAATGTTTATCGACATCTGCTGCAAACTAGCACTGTCAGATTCGGGGTAACTAAAACTGATATTTTCGGCGCTAATATTGCCTGATAGCTTTGGTCGACTAGCCAAGTGAGCTTTATTTTCAAATTCCCCCTCTTGCTCCATTAATCCATCAAGTTGTCGTAAGGCACTCAACGTCTGATTAGAACGTGTCATCAGCCCCGCCAGTTTGGCGATGGGTGATATAGCCCGTCCGGTTAACATCACGGCTGCAATAATCCCCCCCATAGAAATCAGATTATCTGAAACACGATACACCCCTAATATAACGACCCCAATAACTGAAATCTGCATCAGAAAACTAGCAAAGTTGACGACTGAGTTAGTGATTATTTTGGATTTTAACAACCAGCTGGACGTATGACCTATCATTTGTTGCCAGGCGTTTTGTACCACTCCTTCAGCGCCGTTAGCCTTAATCGACTCCAAAGCCCCCAAACACTCGATCAGGTGGCCATGGCGCAAACTGGAAAATTTATTACTTTCTTCTATAGCAGCTCGAAGTTTAGGTTGGGTAATAACTGTGTAGCCAATAATCAGCAAAGACGCCACTATGGGAAATAAAGCTAAATCGCCTGCCACTAGCCATATACAAAACATAAATAGTAGGGCAAAAGGTAAATCGACCAAAGCGGTGATCGTAGCCGAGGAAAAAAACTCTCTCACGTTATCGAATTCAGTTATTTGTTTGGCCATACCACCTATACTAGTGGCACGTTTTTCAAGTGGTATGCCCACTACCTTGGCAAATAATTTTGAAGAGACTTCTATATCAACCTTTTTGCCTGCAACATCAATTAAATAGCCACGTAACTGTTTTAAAATAAAGTCGAATATATAAGCCACACCGGCGCCAATGGCTAATACCCATAAAGATTCAAATGCCAAGTTAGGCACCACCTTATCATAGATGTTCATTACAAAAAGTGGCGAAACCAAAGCAAAAATATTCACCATAATAGACGCGATAATCACGTCTCGGTATATCGGCGTTGCATCTTTGACGTGTTGCCATAACCAATGTTTTTTGGAGTCATTGATATGCACGTCAAAATTTCTGTCACCACGATATTGCTGCTTGATAAGAAATAAATAACCAACAAAATTTGATTCTAGATCTTCAATGGAAAGTTGTTCTTCCCCACCGGTTTCAGGCAAGGTGATAATAGCGCTATTTTTCTCTAGATTAATCTCTTGCAACACACAGGCCTGTTTGTCTTTCAGCATCAAGATGCAAGGCAGCAACATTGCAGGTAATTCGTTTAACCCTTTGCGAACCAGTTTTGCACTGAGTCCAGCCCGTGACGCGGCCTGAGGTAAAAGTTCTGGTGTCATATGACTGGCAGTAACGGGTAACCCAGCCGTTAAGGCTTCGGCAGAGCAAGGATCGCCAAAGTGTTCAGTTAACAACACTAAACTGTCCAATAAAGGATCGGAGCTGACACGCTGTGAAGCGTTTATAGTCCATTGAGGTGTTGGTTTAACCGCGGATTGCACTGTATTTTTATATTCCTAGAGCAAGAGGGTAAACAATAACACAGCATCATAAAATAGCACTGTGTTACTGCCTTGTATTAATGTTGTCTATAATACGTCTTGGGTGTCAAAATCCGGCAGCGGAGCAGGATTGGCTGCAAACGCATCACTGATAATCATCCCCCCATCTGCCAATAGACTATTGGTCACATAGACACTCTCTTCTGACTCAGAACCGGCCTTATCTAAAACTAAATCCTGCTCCATCGGCGTACTTTTACCTGTCTCAAGGTCAAGAGCGACTTTTTGATTATCAGCGCCAGAGTCTAGATATTCTTCAAGACTGTCGGTATGCGTCTGGGCCAGCACATCGCTTAAGTCAAATTGCATATCCTGAATGAAGCCTTGTATCCCCTCATCAAAGTCCGTCTTACCCAGTGTATGGGAAAAGGTATCGATGCTGCCACTGGTCTCATCAAGGTCAAGCTCAATAAATTTGGCAGAGGGCTCTGGTGCTATTTTTCCTGATGCTGGTGGTGGTGTAATATTTATTGTTAAGTCAGCCGTAGCCGTTTCCGGATTTACCGTATCACCATCCTGAATGGTGTAATTAAAGACCAACGGTTCTATAGGTTGGTCAGCGCCTTGACTGAAGGTATAATTTCCTTTGTTATCAATAGATAAGGTACCAAAATCAGTTACTATCGATACAGGGTTGGCGGATGTATTGCTGGAATCTAATAAATGCACAATTCCCATATATACAACCTGGGTAACGGCAGGGGTACCGTAACTATCCAGACCAAAATCATCTCTAGCATCTCCCGAACTGCCTCGACCTAGGCCTGTTACATTACCTGAAATAGTCCTCGGATTGTCTGCACTAAATACGAATCCAGTAGCATCATCATAAGCATCGGGGGCACTAGTAGCGACTCCTATAGTGACAGTAGCCTTGCTGGTATCACCATCAGTATCGCTTAGGGTATACTCAAAGCTGGGCTTATCGGAGCCATAAAGAAAACCTTTATTTTCATAAGTAAAGTCTCCATCCGAATTAATTCGCAATATTCCATTGTCTTGTGAACCATTGAATGTCGAGTCATCAAATAACAAAACATCTGCTGGCGTTACAGCTGTATATACACCATCTATTATCGTAAAAGTGGCATCACCAGTAGAGGGATCAAATACCAAAATTTCATCATTAATATGTGTCACTGATAATACATCGCTATCCACATCATTATCCAGCATACCATCACCGTCATTATGGGTGATCACATTACCTGAAACCGCACCGCCTTCTGATAATGAAAAGCTATCGTCTTGTGCCTCTGGCGCATCATTTGTTCCCGTGATGTTTACTTTAATAACACCCGTCGTCGTACCATCTGCACTGGTCACTGTAATCTGATCGCTCACCGTGTCGTTTACATTCAATCCATCGTGCGCATTATTACCCGCATAACTCCAAGTACCATCCGCTGCCACAGTGAACGTACCGTAAGTGCCCACCAGTTCTCCCGCTGCCCAAGTAACCGTCTGGTCACTGTCAACATCTGTGATGGTCAGCTTACCGTTCGTGTTCAGCTCTGCAGCCACGTCACCTTCACTGACCGCTTTGGTCTGTGAACTGACCGTCGCTGCATCATTTGTTCCCGTGATGTTTACTTTAATAACACCCGTCGTCGTACCATCTGCACTGGTCACTGTGATCTGATCGCTCACCGTGTCGTTTACATTCAATCCATCGTGCGCATTATTACCCGCATAACTCCAAGTACCATCCGCTGCCACAGTGAACGTACCGTAAGTGCCCACCAGTTCTCCCGCTGCCCAAG
>Ga0209712_10003355_pt1 | contig 12985 bp, 10 predicted proteins | sample ArcOceMetagenome_FD_187443 | JGI IMG/M metagenome (GOLD analysis project Ga0209712, IMG submission 187443) | Marine eukaryotic phytoplankton communities from Arctic Ocean - Arctic Ocean - Greenland ARC118M Metagenome (SPAdes) (version 2) | ecosystem: Environmental > Aquatic > Marine > Oceanic...
ACAAAGTCGTCCCCACCAGTAGCAACTCCCGGCTATGTGGTATCAAACCCTCCTTATGGCGAACGCCTTGGTGAACTTACCTCGCTAATTCCGCTATTTAGCGATTGGGGCAAACGTTTTAAAGAAGCATGGAAGGGGTGGCACGTTTCGCTACTTAGCAGTAACCGCGACTTACTTCGCGTATTAAAACTTCGTGCAACTAAAGACTACGCCATGAATAACGGTAAGCTAGAATGTCGCCTTGCCAACTACGTGTTAGATGAAGATAACACGGTACAGTTCAGCGAAGATGCAGGCAATCACGAATTCGCTAACCGTTTGAAGAAAAACCTCAAGCGTATGAAAGGCTGGATAAAAAGCGCAAACACAAACTGCTATCGTATCTACGATGCCGATCTGCCGGATTATAATGTAGCGGTAGATCGATATGATGAATGGCTTGTAGTACAAGAGTATGCGCCACCGAAAACGGTATCGGAAGACAAAGCCCGAAAGCGCCTCCAAGAAGTATTGCTTCATCTGCCCGCGGTGACAGGCGTGTCGCCCAAAAAGATTGCATTAAAAGTCCGAGCTCAGCAAAAAGGCACTAAGCAGTACGAAAAAATAAATCAATCTGGCGAAATGATGGAAGTGTTTGAGAATGGCGCGCGCTTCCTGGTAAACCTGACAGATTATTTAGATACCGGCCTTTTCCTAGATCATCGCAACACCCGTCAAAAAGTCAAAGCGATGTCAGAAGGTAAGGACGTACTAAACCTTTTCTCTTACACCGGCAGCGTATCTGTTTTCGCGGCCATGGGCGGCGCTAAATCAGTCACAACGGTAGATATGTCGAATACTTACCTGGAGTGGGCAAAGAAAAACGTGGCCCTTAACAAGCTTACAGGTCCACACGCGTTTATTCAGGCAGATTGCACAACGTGGCTCGGTAGCCATAAAGGTAAATACGACTTAATTTTTATCGACCCACCATCATTTTCAAATTCAAAGCGCATGCAGAATACGTGGGACGTGCAGCGCGATCACGTAAAAATGCTTAGCGATGCAAAGGCGTGTTTGAAAGCGCAAGGGACGATCATCTTTTCCAATAATAAGCGCGGCTTTAAGTTAGACGAACAAGCGATAAATGCACTTGGCCTTTCTGTAGAAAATATTACAAATGAAACTATCCCTGAAGATTTTGCCCGTAAAGGTAAAATTCACCAGTGCTGGATACTGGGGTCATGAAGATTTATTTTTACACGGGTCCTCATTGCAGTTTGTGTGATTTAGCCGATGTGGAGATAGCGCGCACATCTATGTTCTCATCGTTAACGATAGAAAAGGTTAACATTCGCCAAAGCACAGAGCTTTACCATCTATATGGCGCTCGTATTCCGGTGCTAAAGCGAGATGACAATAATCAAGAAATTGGCTGGCCTTTCACCACAGCCGATTTAGAGGAGTTTCTTCAGTGAGCATTTTGCAGTTAAAAAACATCACTGTTATTTATGGAAATCCACCGCTTTTAGACGGCGTAGAACTTGTTGTACAACCTAAAGAGCGGGTGTGTCTTGTTGGTCGTAATGGCAGTGGAAAGTCTACCCTGATGAAGGTAATAGCCGGCGATATCATTGCCGATGACGGTCAGCGAATTATTGAAAATAATACAGTCATCGCCCGTTTAGAGCAGGACCCTCCGCAGACCACAGATGTGACGCTTTTCGATTACGTTGCAGAAGGACTATCCGATGTAGGAGAAACCCTCAAAGACTATTTCCACCAAACCCGTATTGTGGGAGAAGATCCAAGCGAAGCAAATCTTAACAAGCTTCAACGTCTACAAGAACAACTTGAGGCGCGCGATGCATGGCAGTTTGAACAGCAAATAGAACAAACGTTAACGATGCTTAAGCTAGATCCAGAGATTTCGCTTTCAACGTTGTCTGGTGGATGGCGTAGGAAAGCAGCACTAGCGCGGGCGCTAGTTCGTCAACCAGACTTACTGCTTCTAGATGAGCCGACTAACCACCTTGATATTGAAATGATACGGTGGCTTGAATCAAGCTTGAGCAATTATCAAGGCGCGATTGTCTTTGTGAGCCACGACCGTGCGTTTATACGGGCCATGGCGACAAGAATTATTGACCTTGACCGGGGATCTGTTACTAGCTACCCCGGGAATTACGAAACTTATCTAGAGAAAAAACAGCAAGATCTAGAGGTGGAAGCGTCCCAGAACGCTGAGTTCGATAAAAAATTAGCGCAGGAAGAAGTGTGGATCCGTCAGGGTATCAAAGCTCGCCGTACACGTAATGAAGGGCGAGTGCGTGCGCTCAAAAAACTGCGTGAGGAGCGAAAAGCAAGACGTGCAGTGCAGGGCAATGCGGTTGTTAACCAACATCAAGGTACACGCTCAGGCAAAATGGTATTTGAGGTTAAAGACCTTAGCTATAGCATTGAAGGTAAGCCTATTGTTAAAGGCTTAAACCTAAATGTGCTGCGTGGTGATAAGCTTGCACTTATCGGCCCGAACGGTAGCGGTAAAAGTACACTAATCAAGTTACTATTAGGTGAGCTACAGCCTGATGCTGGAAACTGCAAGCAAGGCACGAATTTAGAGGTTGCGTATTTCGACCAGCACCGACATGGCTTGGATTTAGAACAGACCGTGATCGATGCCGTGGGCGATGGGAAAAGAGATTTGATGGTTAACGGCCACCCGCGCCACGTTATCAGCTATCTGCAAGACTATCTTTTTACACCTGAGCGTGTAAATGCGCCGGTAAAATCCCTATCTGGCGGTGAAAAGAACCGTTTGATGTTGGCTAAGCTTATGCTAAGGCCGAGTAATGTTTTGGTACTCGATGAGCCAACTAACGATCTTGATGTTGAAACGCTGGAAATGCTGGAAACCTTGCTCAATGAATATACCGGCACTGTTCTGTTGGTGAGTCACGATAGGGAATTTGTTGATAACGTAGCAAATAGTAGCGTGGTTTTTGAAGGCCATGGCGTGCTTAGAGAGTTCATTGGGGGTTTCACTGACGTAGAAAACTGGTATAAAGACCAACAGGAGAAGCGTCAGCAAATCGAAAAAGAAGAAAAAGCCAAAGTAAAGAATGAAACTAATTCAACTTCGGGGAGTCCTAGTGCTAAGTCTGCCCCCCGTAAGACGAAAAAGCTATCATACAAAGACCAGCGAGAGCTTGAGTCTCTTCCCAAAGAATTAGAAACGTTAGAGGAAGAACTTGAAGCCATGCAGGAAAAGGTTAATGACCCGGATTTCTTCAAACAAGATAGCGACACTACCGCCAAGGCTCTAGCCGAATTAGCGGATAAAGAAGAATTACTTTCCCAGAAATATGCGCGCTGGGATGAACTAGAAAGTATGCTGGAAGATAATCAGCAGTAAATAGGATTTTAAATGAAACGAACTCAGCTTGCCGCCGCCGTTCTGTTGGCAACAGGAAGTGTTTCGGCATTCGCCGCGACCTATTCCGTGACGCCTCTTCCTTTACAGGATACCGCTAGAAATAATTTCGCTCGCTCTATCGATAACTCGGGGAAAATGCTGTCTGTTGTACAGCTTGAGTACAATCCACCTGTCGATGTGGAGCAGCTTGAGAACGACACCACCTTTTTCGACCAGTTCGGAGAAAGTTTAGATAGTGAAGAGGATGCTAGGCAGGGAGTTTTTAGCGATATTGATTATCAAACAATCGTTAGCTTCCTTCTGCAAAATACGGCCGCAATCCAAGGCCAGAAACTCGCGTCCTTTAGAACCTATGTCACCGACACGCAAGATATTTCTCTCGTACCAGGCTTAGATGAAGTAACGGATAAGTTTGACGACTACACGCAGTCAGTAGAAGTCACTGGCAGAGACAGTTTAAACGGTAACTTCATTGTTGGAGACTCTACTGGCTTAGTTGTTTTAGACTCATATGAAAACGAAGCTGGCGAAACTATTAACTACACGTATTCTGAATCGGCACAACAGGGGTTTGTTCAAGCGTCAGGTGTTACGAAAGTCCTTCCCGCGGTTGACACCACTGCTGGCGGTTTTTCTTCAGCCCGTGCAGTAAACGCAAACCTTCAGGTAGCGGGGTTTAGCACAGTAAGCTTTAGCGACGATGTAGATGGGGCAATTGAAACGTGTGCAGATGATGAACTCCGAGGCGACCAGTCTGAAGGGCGTTGTTTGTTTACCGTATATAATGGCGATTTTGCAGTACCAAGAATTTCGAGTTATTTCATAAATACTTCGTCGAACTATTTACCTGGTTTCGTTTTACGTTCTGAAGTAAATGCAACTATTTGGCAAATCGACGTTAATGGTGATGTGATTAGCACAGAAACGTATCCACTGCTTTTCGAGCCAGATGAAAACGACGCGCTTCATTACTTTACTTATGCCTACGATATCAATAGTCAAGGTATTGCTGTAGGTGAGGGACTTACGGGTGACAGAGTAACTATTACTCGCCCAAATCAGTCAGGGTTATCTGAAAGTGAGCGGGTCGCGACAGTATTCAGAGACGGGGAGACCATTGAGCTTCTTCCAAGAGAAGAAAACCTGCTTAGCCAAGCCATCGCAATAAACGACGAAAATTGGGTTACGGGCGCGGTACTTCGCGCTCAGAGTGATATCGCGCGTTCTCGGCTATTTGTTTACAATCTAGACACGCAAGAGCAGCATTATCCATCAGGCTTCTTCTCAAGTGCAGGTGTAACGGCGAACTCAATTAACAATAACAATATCGTTGTTGGTAAAGCTGATGTTGACGCAACAAGTGATACCCTAAGAGAAACCGCTGCGTTTATGTATAACATTGATACTGAAGAATTCATTGACCTCAATGATCTCGTATCTTGTGACAACAATTATGAACTGCTAGAAGCGGTTGATATAAACGATAACAACGAGATAATTGCGAACGCACGTATAAAGACGACGAGTAAATACGTTACTGGCAACGATATTATTAACACAGACGGTGAAACTACCGAAATTGACTCAATTGTCGCAGTTAAGCTATCGCCTATTGCTAATGGCTCTATCGACGAGTGTGAAATACCAGAAGATGAGCAACCCTTTGAACGCAGTGGCGCTTCCACGGGCTGGTTTGCAATGTTCGGCTTGATTACCGCAGCATTTATACGCAGGCGTTTTAAAAAATAGAAGAATAGCTGTTTAACATTTATTCTGACATTAAGAAGCCACAATCTTGTGGCTTTTTTTATACCTAAAAATTGTAACAAGTGACATATTTATGCATAAAAAATGTAACATAAATTTCATTGAAACTTCATTTATTTAAATAAAGTCAAGCCCTTTAATTTTTTATTTTTCTTGAACCATTTTGATAATTGCACTATCAAAGTAGTGTACGCAAAAACTTTTTCCGGCACTATCAACCGAAATGATGTAGAGCGCTCGAGAAAATGATTTGTTGTACATTCAACAAACAAAAGAGGCTAATCAATGAAAAGACAAAAAAGAGATAAACTGACACGCGCACATGCAAAAGGCTATCAAGCTGGTATTAGCGGTCGCTCGAAGGAATTATGTCCATTTCAGCAAAACGATGCTCGTTCACAATGGTTAGGTGGATGGCGCGAGGCAGTAGAAGATAGACACTTAGGTCTGAGTGTTAAATAACACTTCTCTTTTATGAACTGATTATGCAAAAAGGAAAGCCCCTGAAAAGGGGCTTTTTTTGTTTTTGACGTATCGCCTTCAAAACAATTAGCTGCTTTAAATACTAGAAGTTTGATGTATCTTGGAATAACCCAACTTTTAAATCCTTAGCCACATAGATTTCTCGGCCATCGACTTCTACCGAACCGTCAGCCATTCCCATGAACAGCTTACGCTTAATAACGCGTTTCATAGTAATCTTGTAGGTTACTTTTTTAGCCGTCGGTAATATCTGACCTGTAAATTTGACTTCACCTACACCCAGTGCGCGACCCTTACCAGGACCTCCGCTCCAACCTAAGAAAAAACCAACAAGCTGCCACATCGCATCTAAACCAAGACAGCCTGGCATTACTGGGTCTCCAGGAAAGTGACAGTCAAAAAACCATAGATCAGGGGTTATATCCAATTCAGCGACAATTTCGCCTTTACCGTGTTCGCCACCGTCTTCGGTAATCGACACTACGCGATCCATCATAAGCATATTTGGCGCAGGAAGTTGACTGTTACCAGGACCAAACATTTCCCCACGGCTGCATGCTAGTAAATCTTCTTTATTAAAACTATTTTTCTTCTCTGACATTCCCAACTCGATGTTGTTATTAAAATGATGTTGCTAATCTAGCGAACACTTGTAAGCCAAACAACTCTGAACAGTCATTTTTCTGAAGAAAAACGCGTGCTACTATAGCTTTAGTTATCAGGCTAGAACAAATATCGCACTAATAGCGTGATATTTATACAGTAATTGTCTTTAGATCTACAATAACGTAATTTCGTGTGAAAACTATGACAGAACAAACAACAAAAACGCCCAATAAAAGTAGTTCGACAGATAAGGCAAAAGCAAACGCCGATAAACAGCGTCGTTTTAGAGAAAGACAGAAAGAAGCAGGTAAAAAGCTGGTTAGGGGCTATGTTAGTCCGGAAGCTAAAGCGTGTTACGACGAAATTCGTGATAAAACCGGATGGACAGATAGCGAAGCCATGTCAAATGCTATGCGATTAATGTATGCCGCTTACAAATGCGGTCAAATAAGTTGCTCAATGAGTGGCTTAGAAAAAATAATCGTTAGGCATTTTTATTTGCCTTGGCTTTCAGCCATGTTCGACTAGGGCTATTTTGCATTGTATGTCGCTGAACTATACGCTTCGCTTCTTTAAGCACATCATCCCGTTCTCGGTAGTCCCATAAACGCTTTGCCGTGGCTCGATTGTTTTCTGAGATATCAATAATAGGAGCAACGTAATCCTTGCCAAGCTCAAAGTCTAGCATGACCGCCTCAAGTGGTGGAAGCAGATAAGGCGCGTGCACAGCATCATCTGGCAGCGCTGAAAGCTCTGATATCCACTTTTTGATGAATACGCCGTCAGGGTCCAGTTTTTTTGATTGTGTAACAGGATTATACAGCCGAACAGTATGGATGCCGGTCACACTCGCCTGCATCTGAATTTGTGGATAGTGAATTCCCGGTTCAAAATCTAAAAACTGAGTAGCCAAGTAGTGAGCAGCCTTTAGCCAATGTACGTTTAAATGGTGACATAGAAAGCTGGTAACCATAGCACGCATTCGAAAATTGAGATATCCCGTATGCTTTAACGCACGCATACACGCATCTACAAGAGGATAACCGGTTTGCCCGATGCTCCAATAATAGAAACGCCGTTCCGCTTCCGGACCGTCGATATAAGGAAAGGTTTCGTACGCGCTATTCATTGGTCGCCATTCAATACTGCATTCACTCTCAAACTTTTGAATGAAATGGCAATGCCAATGGAGCCTAGAGGTGAGGGCAGAAAGTGCGCGACTCCATCTCTTTTTTTCTTCTTGGGAAAGGGATTTTTTTAATTGCCTTTGTAACTGTACGCTTTGATAGGCCTGCTTAATTGAAATGTTGCCCCATGCTAAATAGGGGCTCAGGCGTGTACATGCGCGTCTTGCATGTTCGGGCTTTGAAATATGCTGATGGTAAAACTGACCCCGATGATTGAAAAAATCTTTCAGCACTTGCCAAGCACGACGTTCTCCGCCTGGCTGCATACCCTCGCTATATATTTGCGTTTCATCTTGCGCGACATAATGTGGTTCTTGCTCGCCTTGATCAAAGTTGCCCCCATAAGAACTATATGATGCCAATAACGCACTAAGTGTTTGCTCAGCGATGTGTATTTTCTGATTGGCTCGCCAGTCTATCCAATTCACATGATTAATGTCGAAATCAAAGGTTGGTTCAGCAAAATGACGTTCCCAGTTTATCTGCCACTCTGACCGGTGTGGCAATCCGCGTATAACAGCACCATAAGATGACTCAATAAAAGGTATTCTTTTTATATTCAAATGCTTAAATACTTTCCTGTCGCGGTTATGCGTAACCTTTAGGCCGATTTCTTGGTAACTTCTAACCAAAGAAATACAAAAAAAATGGGAAATATACTCAAGAGCTTCGACGACTTCTGCGTGCAGTGAGAGGACTGTGATATTCTCTGGTAGCTGTCGGTTTATATCATCAAGACTTTGTTGAACGAAGCGCCAGTGGCGCTCGCTCATGTGGGGGTCTCTTAAAAGTGAAGGCTCCCAGCAGTAAAGCAGAAGTACATGCTCATTGGCCATCGCTGCTCGAAAGAGCGGTTCGTGGTCTCGTAAGCGCAAATCTCTTTTAAGCCATACTACCGTTACCGCTTGTTTACCACTTAATGTCGGCATAGAAGAAACAACTACAGCCACTTATTGCGAAAAGTGCCGTGTGGATCGTAAGTATCCGTTTGCTTCTGCAAGTTAAACTGCCTATGACCACGGGGGTCGCTCCCAACACCCGCAAGATATAGCCAGTTTCCCCAGTTGCTACCTACATCAAAATCGACGAGTTGATGCTCAAACCATGCTGCGCCATAGCGCCAATCTTGACGAAGTTCGTGTACAAAGCAGCTCGCAACTAGTTGACGTCCTCGATTTGACATATAGCCAGTCTCAGCAAGCTGACGCATACAGGCGTCTACAATAGGATACCCTGTTTTACCTTCACACCAATGAGTAAAGGTTTCTGGGTCGTGTTTGGTTGAAGGCGTTTTACCTTGGATCCCACTGAAGCGAAACCACTTAGACCCATACTTACACTGCAACCAATGAAAAAACTCACGCCATAAGAGCTCAAAATAAATCCAGTAGGTGGAGTCATTTTTTTCAATAGTTTGCTCAAATTCTTTAACTTGCCTAACTACTTCGCGAGCAGATAAGGAGCCGTTCGCTAACCACGCAGAGAGTTTAGTGCTATGCTCCCATGTATCCAGCGCATTTCGTGTTTCTTTATAGGTTGCGGCCGCATGCCAATCAAAAAGATAGCGATTCAAGTGAGAAAGCGCAGCTTTCTCACCACCAACAAAAATATGGCTTGGCGAAGCGGGCAGCTCTACGTTTATCTCAAAGCGATATTGCTGCTCAACTTCGGGGGCATAAGGGCTCGGCAATTGCGATATCGTTTTAGCCACTGGTAGTGGTTCACAGTGCTTTTCTACTTTTCTGCGAAATGGACTAAATACATCAGGCATATCTTCAATCGCAAAAGGAAAACTATTAACGTCGAAAAGGCCGTAAGTAGCGGTTTCTATAACCGTTAATGTGTCAAAGAAGCGTTTTACGGTATTAAGTTGAGCCGTTTCGTTATAGCCGCAATGCTGACTTACACCTAAGTGCGTATAGTCACCGGCTCTAAGAAGGTTAACTAAACAGTCAGCTGTTTTACCTCTCAACACTACCAGTTTATGACCATATTTATTAAGTGATTGCTCTAAATCGCTTAGCGTCTGAAGTAGAAATGTATACCTGTGTTCACCCATTGGCGAAAAGCCAAACTCGTTGGGAAGAAAATGTTGTTCATCCAATATATAGGTAAATGTTATCTCTGATACTTCTTCACAAAGCTTTAGTATCGCCGGTTGGTCGTGAAGTCTTAGGTCGTGTCGAAACCAAAACAAACCTCTGCGAACATCGTTTGTATGTTCACTTTCTCGCTGGTTATTTATCATACTAATTTGTCACGCTTTTTCGTTTTTTGTCGGATCCAGAATCTAAAATCGTACGTACATCTAACACTACGAAAATAATTCAAATTAAGTGCAGTGAAAAAGGAAAAAAAGTGACCGTTCCTACAAGCATCATGTGGTTCCGACAAGACCTTCGCGTAAAAGATAACCCCGCGTTAAATGCAGCCTGTGATATGGGCAAAATCGTTCCTATTTATATCTATGATGACAATGCGCCTGACGGCAGGCTTCCTGGCGGTGCAAGCCAGTGGTGGCTTCATCATTCACTTGAGTCGTTAAACAAGCGATTAAACGGTCACTTACAGATCTTCAAAGGCGATCCGCAAACGATTATTCCTGGATTAATGAAGACGTTCGACGCGAGCTCTATATTTTGGAACCGCTGTTATGAGCCATGGCAGATAAACCGGGATAAAGCACTCAAAAAGCATCTTATAGACGAGGGTTTTGAGGCACATAGCTGTAATGGTAGTTTATTGTGGGAACCTATGAAGGTACTGAAAAAAGACGGTACGCCGTACCGCGTTTTCACTCCGTATTACAAAAATGGTTGTTTACAAGTTGAAGAACCGCGCTACCCCAAAGCACCTCCAGCACGAATTACTTACGCTGACGTGAAAAGTGAAGGTGACCAATTAGCATCATTGGCATTATTGCCTAGCATCAAGTGGGATGAGACTATCGCTAAAGAATGGTCACCAGGCGAAGATGGCGCCGCTGATAACTTATCTGGTTTTATCGAGAACTCTGCGAGAAAATATAAAGATGGTCGCGACATTCCATCTGCACGCGGCACGTCACGCCTATCTCCGCATCTACATTTTGGTGAAGTATCGCCCAATCAAGTTTGGTATGCCATTAAAGATAAGTTTGGTAATAGTGAAGATAAAAGTATCGAAACCTATTTAAGCGAATTGGGTTGGCGTGAGTTCAGCTACTATCTACTGTTTCACTTTCCTACGCTTCCAAATAAAAACTTCAACGATAAGTTCGATAAGTTTCCTTGGCGCACTGATGCTAAAGCATTAAAAGCATGGCAAAAAGGAAGAACGGGGATACCCATCGTCGATGCAGGCATGAGAGAATTATGGCAAACGGGCTATATGCATAATCGCATACGCATGGTTGTTGGGTCATTTTTGGTGAAAAACTTACTGCTTGACTGGCACGAAGGTGAACGCTGGTTTTGGGATACCTTGTTAGATGCTGATTTAGCGAGCAACAGTGCGGGATGGCAATGGGTAGCAGGGTCTGGAGCAGACGCTGCACCTTACTTCAGAGTATTTAATCCTGTGTTACAAGGTGAAAAATTCGATAAAAAGGGCACATACGTTCGTAAATATTGCCCTGAGCTTAATGGTTTATCAGATAAATACATTCATAAACCCTGGGAAGCACCTTCAGCCATTTTGAAAGACGCGGAAATTGAATTAGGCAAGCACTATCCGAAACCCATTGTCGATTTAAAAGCATCCCGCCAACGTGCCTTAGATGCGTTTCAGGAAATAAAAGAGTAGGGTATGGCATCACTTATTTTAGTTTTAGGCGACCAGCTTACTGACACCTTACCCGCCATCGCTAATGCGCGTAAAACGAAAGACACGATTTTAATGGCAGAAGTGCGCGAAGAAGCCACTTACGTTAAGCACCACAAGAAGAAAATTGCTTTTTTATTTAGTGCCATGCGTCACTTTGCGAAGCATTTGCGGGATAGCAACTATAACGTTAACTATGTTCATTATGACGATGAAGAGAACAAGGGAAGTTTACTGGAGCAAGTAAAGCATTCACTTGCATCGCAAAGTTTCACTGACGTTAAAGTTACGTCGCCAGGTGAATACCGGCTACTTAAAAGTATGGAGCAGTGGCAAAGTGTACTTGGCATCCCGGTGACCATTTGTGAGGACAACCGCTTTTTAGCAACGCCTGAAGAGTTTAGTTCATGGGCTGAGGGTAAAAAGCAGCTTAGAATGGAGTTCTTTTATCGTGAAATGCGGCGCAAACATAATGTGTTAATGGATGGAAAAAATCCAATAGGCGGAAAATGGAACTATGACGCGCAAAACCGTGAAGCTATGCCTGAGACGCATCAAGTACCTAAGCACACAGTCTTCAAACCAGATGACATTTCCTCCGAAGTCATTGAGCTCGTCAAGAACAATTTCAAAGCGCATTTCGGTGAAATTGAAGATTTTCATTTTGCAGTTACCCGTGAGGATGCGCTAGCCGTACTCAATACTTTTATAGATGAACGCTTACCTAACTTTGGCCAGTACCAAGATGCTATGGTGGAAGGTAAGCCCTGGCTATATCATTCGCACATTGGTTTCTACTTAAACTGCGGTTTGTTAACGCCCAGTGAAGCTATTCAGGCTGCTGAACAAGCGTATCACGCCGGGCAGGTCCCTTTAAATTCGGCCGAAGGCTTTATTCGTCAAATTCTGGGTTGGCGGGAATACGTACGCGGATTCTACTGGCACTTCATGCCGGGCCTAAAAACTGATAACTATTTTAATAACAGCCGGGCTCTTCCTTCGTTTTTCTGGGACGGACAAACCAATATGAACTGTATGCGTCAGTGCATAAAGGAGACCCAGAAAAACGCGTATGCCCATCACATTCAACGGCTGATGGTTATAGGGAACTTTAGTCTGCTTACTGAGTTGAGTCCTGAAGAAGTTCAAGCATGGTATTTATTGGTCTACGCCGATGCTTATGAATGGGTTGAACTACCCAATGTAGCTGGCATGATTTTGTATAGCGATGGCGGTAATTTAGCAAGTAAGCCCTACGTAGCTAGCGGTAGCTACATCAATAAAATGAGTAACTACTGCAAAAACTGCGGATATCAAGTTTCGAAAAAAACGGGGCCAAAAGCGTGCCCCTTTAATTACCTATACTGGCACTTTATTGATAAGCAAAAAGAAAAGCTTAGCAATAATCATCGTATGGCCATGATTTATAAAACCTATGGGCGGATGAAAGAAGAGAACATAGAAACAATGAAACAGGATGCCGCAACTTTTTTGTCAAAGTTAACAAAAAATGAAGAAGTCTGACCTACCGACGAAAATGTGTCCCGTTTGTCAAAGGCCGTTCACATGGCGAAAAAAATGGGAAAAAAACTGGGAAAATGTGCGTTATTGGGGTTCTAGGGATTTTCCCCTCTAAAAAGACATAATCCTCTGTAGACCACACCAATAAATGGCTGCGGAGGTGGTTTACTTTCAGCTTGGAGCCTAATCATCCACTATCGGCCTT
>Ga0209712_10003356_pt1 | contig 12985 bp, 10 predicted proteins | sample ArcOceMetagenome_FD_187443 | JGI IMG/M metagenome (GOLD analysis project Ga0209712, IMG submission 187443) | Marine eukaryotic phytoplankton communities from Arctic Ocean - Arctic Ocean - Greenland ARC118M Metagenome (SPAdes) (version 2) | ecosystem: Environmental > Aquatic > Marine > Oceanic...
TTTTGCAAAATTTATGGGGTATGAACCTAAATCCGGGCATGAATGCAATGTTTTGGTCCTTAACTTATGAGCTTATGTTTTACATTATTTTTGCAGTTGCATTTTACTTCAAAGGTATAAAAAGAATGATTCTTTTGACAATGGCATTGGCTATCTCCGGGCCTGATATAGTTTTATACTTCCCAGTATGGCTACTAGGCTTAATGGCTTATCATTTGACCAAAAACGCACATAAAACCATAGAAAACAGTAAGGTTTTTCTTCCAATATTATTCATATTAAGTACCTTTTCGTTAATCTTATTAACCCCTTATATCAAAAGCAACTTGAATTACACTCCGAATATAATGATTACCGATAAGAACATCTTAGCTGATTACATATCTGCAGTAATGTTTACGATTAACCTTATAGCAGCACCTTCAATTTTAATCTTTTTGTCACCTGCGTTAAAATTTTTAAGTAAATATATAGTTATTGCTGCCAGCCTTACATTTTCACTTTATTTGTTTCATAGACCACTAATTCAACTTTTTGCGACTTTTAATACTGAAACACCCACGTCATTGATTAATAGGGTTTTAGTTATAGGTGGAACACTTTTTGTTACAGCAATAATTGGGTATTGGGCTGAGAAGCAAAAATATCCTATTAAAAAATATATAAAAAAGTGGGTGTGATATTTATGTTGCCTCAAATAGCAGAAGTTATGGACGATTAAATATAGATGGCTACGTTAAAGGTATTGCATTTAACCTACGATATGCGCATAGGTGGAACCGAAATGGTGATCAAGAATATCATTCAATGTGCTGATCAAAATATATTTGAAATGTCTATATTCTGTATTGAAGAGCCCATAGGCCCATGGGGTATAGATTTACAAAAATCAGGGGTTACTATTAATGCTAAAGAACGCAAACCCGGCTTTGATTTATCTTTAATATTCGCCATTCGTAAGCATCTTAAAGCTTTCAATATAGACCAACTGCATTGTCACCAGTATACCCCTTGGGTTTACGGTGTTTTGGCTGCTTTTGGGACCAAAACCAAGGTTATTTTTACCGAACATGGACGCTTCTACCCTGACTCAAGCACTTGGAAGCGCAAACTAATTAACCCTTGGTTAGGTCGAATAACTCAACATATCACAGCTATTTCACAAGCTACTAAGCAAGCCCTGGTTGATTTTGAGCACCTACCCAGTAAACGCATTGATGTGATATATAACGGTATTCAACCTCTAGACGTTGACCCTACAAAAACCCTGAAACTCAGGCAAAAGCTAAACATCCCTCAGAACAGTTTGGTGCTTGGTACAATTGCTAGACTTGACCCCATTAAAAATCACAAAATGATGCTTGAAAGCTTTTCAATAGTATTAAAATCTTACCCAGAAGCAGTATTAGTTATAGTGGGTGATGGAGAAGAACTAGAAAATATTAATAAATATATACAAGCCTTCAATCTAGTGGACAAGGTAATAATGCCGGGCTATGAGCCCCAACCGCAGCATTATTTGGCATTAATGGATATCTTTTTGTTATCGTCTTTAAGTGAAGGTACCTCCATGACTTTATTAGAAGCCATGTCACTTAAAAAGACTTGTGTTGTAACCGATGCAGGAGGTAACAAAGAAGTTATCGCAGATGGTGAAAATGGCATAGTCACCACAAATGACGATGCCATTGAGTTTTCTCAAGCTATTTTAAAACTAGTGAATGATAAGGTGCTTCTCAATCAATATGGCGAGGCTAGCCAGAAAAGATTTAAACGACTATTTGATGTATCAGTTATGGTAAAACGGTTTAGCGCTCTTTATCAAAACAAAAAAGAATAAGATACGATAACTGTACCAAAACCAGTTTTAAGATGCAGATCAATTAAAATATTGGGAGGCTTATGCCGTCTATTGTTGTAAGTCGTTGGCTACTGTTAATTGTTTGAATAGCCAACTTGGATTTTCCTAATTTATGTCAAGATTACGAAGTCTATAACATGCCACCTATAACCATACCTCAACATCAAACTAATAAATAAATGACAGTCCACAAAAATGTATTTTACCTAATATTAGCAATCTAAAAAGTGCTTTTACAAGTCTATAATTTTTAATTTCTCCTAAAAAGTGTGGCGGCTCTTCTTTAACCATAACAGCAACAGCCCCAGCAAACACCAACTCCCCCTGCTTAAATGGAGACAGATAAAAATGGCAAACAGCGTTCCAAAGTATCTATCTCTTAAAACTTATTTATGATGATTATGGCGAAAAGGAAAAGGAAAAGAAAAACTAAATAGAATTACAATTCGACTGACAATGACCAAGTATGCAACAGCAATAATTGTTCAGAGGCCCCATCGAAGTACTCAGAATTTAAGTAGAAAAAATATGTTTGATATAAATACAGGAGGCTTTCAATATATAACTTTAACTCATTATGTAATAGTAATATGGTCTTAGTACCAGTTGTAAACGCAAGTACAACACTGTGTGTAGGAATTAGTTGCCTAGACCTTAGTAATATAAACTCGAGATAGTATTATTTTTTATTGACACATTTAATTAATAAATAGCGAAAAGAAGCCCAGAGATTACAAAAAAATCTACACCCATAAAATCACCAGGCCACTATTCAGAGTTTAAGTGAAATATAAATGCGAATTCTACCGCTAAAGCTCTTAAACCAGTTACTACATAAAAATTGTTACCCCAATTATTGATGAAAATGATGGATTTGTTATTTTTACAAAATCGATTAAATTAATAAAAATTTATTATTAAACAGATTTCCTTTCATCAACTCGCGTTCCGAATGCAAGGTTCTAAAATAACTACTTTGAATAGTTAAAAGCGTTTATCTAGGAGGTGTGTATTTATTTAACTAAGCTTAGATGTTCATTGCCGTCAAAAGTAGTAAGAAACTACCTGTGTATGCTCAGAAATTTTATGTCTGCATATAAAATATAATTGTCATAAAGCTCAGTACTGCCTCAGATTAATAAACATTAAAAATTTGTAAGGGCTATTTCATAGCAAATCTGTGAATACGGTCAACTACTAGCTTTCTTTCTAAAAAACTGTACCAAGGGCTATTAGCTTTTATTTCAGATAAAACGATTTCATTAATCTCATGTAACGTATCTGGCCACTCCGTAAAAGCTAACCTGTCTAAATGTGTCTCCTGCATTTTTCCTAGCCGGTATCGCGCAATCCGATTTACATATAATTGCCAATCATCTTTATGAAATAAGGACAAGCTATCGAATTCGTAACCACATGTATCGTCAAAAGTTACCTTGCCTTTTTTTGGCTGGATAGTATCGCCTACATCAGTATTAACTACTTTAGTAATAGCTGAGTCTATCCACCCTAAACCTATTGGTAACTTAAAACCCTTTTTGATCACAAGCTCAATAAAGTTAGCCTTTAGGCCATAACAATTACCAAACAAACAGGATTTATTTTCCACCATAGACTTGTATTGACTCATATTTCGGCCAGAAAATGGTAAACCAGCTATCGCATTCATATTCTCTTCTTGCATTAGTTTACTGTGCATTTTTGGAAACACATTTTTAGTAAACCTTACATCAGCATCTAAGAAAAAGTATATTTCGCTACCCTGAGCTAGTTTATATACATAACTATTCCAAGCATTACATTTATCTCCAACCTCCAACTCAACTAATATGAGCTTATTGCTACAGTCTAAATCAATTAGATGCTTAACAATCGAAACGGTAGAATCATTGCAACCATTAGCAATAACAGTGAATTGATTTAATTTGTCATCGACGTTAGAAAGCACACTTGTTATTGATTTTTTTATATTTTTTTCTTCGTTATGAGCAAACATAACAATGCTATATCCTTCGCACATGCTACTGCACCTCAATGATATTTTTTGTTTTCTGTATTTTATGGATATGCTCAGTCAATACCCCTAATAACAATAAAAAATAAAATGGCTCAAAAATGACAAGGTCAAGAAACATCGACCCAACATAAAAGCCAGTCAATGCGACCATAGTAGAATTATTAATATAAGACATGGTCGATTTAGGGTCTACTTCACTTTTACGTATTCTTCTAAAACGTTTAAACTGCAACCAATAAAAACTCAAATAGATAATACCATTCAGCAGTCCGGAGTTTGCTGCAAAGTTTAAAAACGTATTGTGCGCAACATAAGCGGGTCTACTTGGATAAAAAATACGCGTTGCTTCTTGAAAACGCTGTACTCCGACACCTAATATAGGATATCTCATTACTATGCCTATACCTGTTTTCCAAGACTGCACTCTAGGATCGACTGCTGTTTCAGTTTCAGTTTGGGTATTGGCTGTTTCTATCGTATCGGTTGTGCGAGTTAAAAGCTGACCACCTTGGTAAATTACAGCAGTAATTAAACCAAGAACTAACAACACCCCAAATACACGAGATTTAATTAACAGGTAAGAGGTAAGTGTGGCTAACGCTATGGCTACTAAAGCACCTCTAGAGCCTGTTAAAATAATGCTATGCCAGAGGAAAAGAAGGCCTAAACCAAATAATCCTCGCATTATTAATGACTTGAAATAGAAGATTCCGAATAGTAAAAAGGGCATGCCAGTTACAAATAACATTGCAAATTTATTTTCGTCTGAATAAGGACTTTTTAATGGCCCCATTAATCGGCCTTGATTAAATTGACGCATGTTCAATTCAAAATATTGGATATTACTCCAATAGACATAATAAAGAATAAGGCCAGCAAATAACAATGCCAACACTCTTAATGCCCGTTCAGTTGCAATGAGCGGCAAAGAAATAAAATACATCAAAATAATAATATTAAAAATATAAAGAACAAGCTCTGAGCTGGTAGCAGTTCTAAATGCCCCAATTGGGCTAAAGTAATCAGATAAGTTAAACATAATCCAAAATATCACAAGAAACAGGTTTTGCTTGTGGCGATAAATAGAAAAATCTAGCTTTTTATTGAGTGTTTGCCACATAAAAACGACTATTGCAGTGCCGGCTACAATAGTAAATGCATTTACCCCGTCAAAAATCCAAAACCAAATAAACTGAGGCGCCATAATCGACATAAGGAAATAAGCATAAACTGCAGTTTCCTGATATTTAAACGATCTGATTACCGTTGCTACGAGCAAAAAGTATAAAAGTACTATTCCCATTATTCACTACACTTTACATTTAAATTTGACTGCTTCTGTAGACACAAATGATATTGTTATTGTTTTATCAGATACAACAACAATATCATTCAAAGTTTTTTTACTACCAGTTAATGAATTCGTTTAGAACAGAAGGTATATAAAATGCTCACACTATAATTTAGGATAACATCGTTTATTGCTTAATTAGAATGGAATTATTTATTTTGATCATCTTTACAAACTAATTTATGAAATAAGAACATTATATTAAAGTATGATTAGAGGCAGTAACATAATGAGTTACCGAAGGCATTCAGTTTGGGAGATAGTTCGTTGTGCCAAAAGAGTATGCAGTTGCAAAAAAAGACGAAGGCTAAACCTAAATTGTCTTGAAATTAAGGAGTGAAACGTTGCGTATTGGGATATTTATCGAGCCGGTCAAGGTGTCAGATAAAACAGGCATAAGCCGTTATATTATAGGGCTAGTCGAATCTTTGGTAAGTTTGGATAAAGAAAATACTTTCTATTTATATTATCAAACTAACTTAGTCAAAAAAGAGATCTTAAACTGGTTAAATGATCAGCCAAATGTTAGGCACCGACCCTTAAGATTTCCACACAAATGGATTGGTGACAGACCACGATTGTGGTGGCAATTTTATCTGCCTTTTAGATTATATTTAGATAAAATTGATGTTTTTCATGGACCAAACCACTATGTACCATTAAAAGGCAAGATCCCTAGTGTGGTCACTATTCATGATTTAGCATACTATTATATGAAAGTTCATGGTGAAGGAATGGATAACATATTAAAGCAATGGACAAATCAATCTATGGCCAAGGCTAGCAGGATCGTTACAGTATCAAGGTCAACCGCAATTGATTGTGAAAAAGAAGGTGTTCCAAATAAAAAATTATCAGTAATCTACCAAGGATATGAGGGCGCTAGTAACCCATCAATTAAAAGGCTGGATTACAGTGTAACTGGATTGAAAGGCGAGTCGCTCCCTTTTATACTTTTTATCGGCACCATACAGCCACGAAAAAACATCCCGAATCTATTAGAAAGCTTTGCCGAAGCATCCAAAAAAATCCCTCACAACTTAGTAATTGCCGGAGCGCCAGGTGATGATAGTGAACTTGTTGATAAAATAATATTACGTCATAGTTTAGAAAGCAGAGTTATCAAGCTTGGTTATATTAACGATAAACAACGAAGTGCTTTATACCAGCATGCAGACTTGTTCGTATACCCAAGTAAATATGAAGGCTTTGGTTTAGTTATTCTTGAAGCGATGTCTTATGGAGTGCCAGTTATCACCTCAAATAATAGCTCACTGCCAGAGGCCGCTGGAGAAGCCGCCATATTGGTTGATTCAAACTCTATAAGTCAACTGGCAACAGCGATTGTAGATGTCTGTTCGAACGCATATCTTCGTGAGGGTTTAACTATTCTAGGTAGACATCAAGCCACTAAATTTAATTGGACAAATTGCGCCAAGGCAATGCTAAACGTATATCAAGAAGTAGCTCTTGAGCAAGATTTGGAAAATAAGCATTGCTAAAATATGATATAACACTGGTTATTGCTACCTTCAATGGGGCTCGAACATTCCCCAAAACGCTAACCAGTATCAATCAATTAGTGATACCTAATAATTGTATATTTAATGTCATTATTATTGATAATAATAGTAATGACGATACATCAGAGATTATCACCAAATATCAATGCTCTCATTCACTAATAAAGCTGCAACAACAAAAACAAGGCAAAAATGCAGCACTTAATCTGATCTTTGAAAGCGACGTCTCCTTAGGTGAACTGCTTATTTTTTCGGATGATGACGTCATTCTTCCTGAAAATTTTATTGAGAGATACTTCAAACTAATAATCAGTCAACCTGAAATAAATATTTTTGGAGGTGCCGTTGTTCCTCGCTGGCCTAACGAAGCGCCTCATATAATATTAGAGGGAATTGATGCCACTGTTGCTTTTGCCATTACCTCTAGTGAGTCAGGGTATCAAACAGGCTTAATAGATCCTGTAAAGCTACATGGACCAAATATGGCCATAAGATCTAATATATTCTCCCAAGGAATTAGATTTAATGAAGATATCGGCCCTAACGGTGGTAATTATATGATGGGCAGTGAAACGGAACTTCTTTATAGGCTTAAAAATCTAGAACACCATGCATACTATGAGCATGAGTTAAAAGTGCAGCATATTATTAGACCAGAACAACTTAGTAGAGATTGGATTGCCTCACGAGCATACAAAGCTGGCCGTTCCTTACTGATGCATCAAATTCAAAATAAACAAAATATAAAAGTTAGTGAACTTGCAGGCTTTCCTCGATGGGCCCTATTAAAACGATGGAAAATGCAACTAGCTAAACTTACAACTTCAAATAAAAGCACAAAAAACTATGAGCTTTTATGGCAAAGCAGCCATTTGAAAGGTTACTGCGATGAATATAAACACTATATGAGGAGCTCTAAATGATGGCTTAAAGCCATTTTAAGTAAAGCAGATGAACATAAGCCAAAACGATTACACCGCAGCAGAGCAAAGCCTTCTAATATACTGAGCATTCACAATAAAGCTTAACTTGGGTAGATAAGTCAATTCATCACTAAATGCATAATTGGTAAGTTGAATTGGTAAATGTAAGTAAAAAATTGGAAAACAGAGCAAGCCATATTATCAGCATTATCAGCATTATCAGCATTATCAGCATTATCAGCATTATCAGCATTATCAGACTACACACCAAAAATTAGATTACTTCAAGAGCATACAAAGCTGGGCTCTTTTGAAGTGAGGTGATCATTTAAAAGGTTACTACTACGAATATAAGCATTACATGGGGAAACTTAAATAATGACTGTTGCAGTACTCGTATCCTGTCTATAAGAAGGCTCAGAAACCATTATTAAACAACATATAGACCTACTTAGATCTAATACACGAGTCTTCTATGGTGGCCTAACGCCATACTTAAGTAAAACCGATGAACATAAAATTAATATAAGTCTCTTAAAAAAAGCTTCCATATCCTTAATATTATCGGAAAAGAAAACAATATCCGCACCTATTTACTTAAAAGACTTACTCGTAAAGAAAATATTCATTGCTGTTACGCTGAGTTTACTGGAACTAAACAGGTCGTGAATTTCTACTGATATGATGCTTTTAGTTATGACATATTGCGAGAATATGCGGTTAAATATCATCAATTACTCGATTATTGTGAGCATGTTGTTGGCGTTAGCCAATCCATGTTAATACAGCTAGAAACTCTAGGATGTAATAGAGCGAAGCTAATTTATCTCCCCTTCTATCCAAACTCTCGTTTTGCTGAGTTCAGCTAGGCACTTCCTCAAAAGCAAATATCCTTAGTTGGAAGCTTTATTGAGAAAAAGGGTCCTTGGCTGACATTGGTAGCATTTGAACGTGTTGTAAACGACACCCAGATGCCAAACTGGTTTTGGCTGGTGATGGCCCGTTGCTCAGTGTATGTAAAAGCCTCAGCAAAACCCTAAAAGTATCCAATGTTGAATTTACTGGGTCCCTAAATCATAAGTAAGTCATAATTCTATATAAGCAAACCATGGTCTATGTACAACATTCCATTATCGCCAAACCTCTAGCGACGAGAGGGTACATTGGTAGCCGTAATGGAAGCTATAAGCGCAGCTATACCTTTAGTTTGCACTAGGGATCAAGAATGTAATTGAAGAAGGGAGCAACAGATTATTAGTATATAAACAAGATATTGATAGCATGGCTCAAGAGATTTGTACTTTGCTTAACTCAGAAGATCGAAGGTTTAAACTATCAAATGCTTGAAAAAAATCAATAGAGTCCATAACAACGTCTAATGCAGCGTCATCGACCTTACACAAACTGACTGCACCATAAGCATAACTTCGATACCCTACCAAAGTTGCCATATACAATACTGATATTTAATCTCATCATCACAATAATTATAAAAAATCCTCATAGCTCTTTATTACTGAACTGTGGCTTAAACACGACTCTGTTACCTGTGAGTTAAAATGAACTATCTGCCCTTAATCAGTGTGCTCGTGCCTAACTATAATCATAGTCAATTTCTAAAACCCAGACTTAAAAGTATATTTAATCAATCATATAAAAATATTGAAGTGATACTTCTAGATGATAAATCTACTCATAATAGCCTTGAAATATTATCCACTTATGAATTAAATAAGAGTGTGGCATATATCGTTTTTTAATGAAGTGAGTTCTGGCAGCATGTTTATGCAATGGGCAAAAGGCATTAGCCTTGTGCAAGGCGAATATATGTGGATTGCAGGATCAGACGATGTCGCAGAGGTTGACTTTTTAGAAGAACTCCTTGAATTTACTTCGCAGCAAACTCACAAGTTGTCAATAATATATAGTCAGTCACTTGACATTGATGAGCTTGGGGGAATATCAGGCGACAGAGTAGAATATACTGACGGTTTTAGTCCTAATATATGGAAGCAAAAATTTTTTCATGTCTGGCCAACAGTTTATAAATGAATACCTTAAGGTAAAAACATTACTCCTAATGCTAGTGCCGTAATATTCAACCATGAAAAAATCACTATCTATTAATTTTGTAGATGACTATGTCTCGACGAAAATATATGGCGACTATTTATTTTGGTTCCAAATGTCTGAAAACGGGTACATTGGTTTTATATCAAAACCACTAAACTATTTTCGTACACACAGTAAAGTGACTAGGATACATGATAATTATGGCAAATTATTAAATCGCTATTTAGAAGAAAAAAAATCGTGAGTACATTAACCACCATTATAGTATTGAGTAATTCTATGAGCTAAAACACTTATATGAAGGGTGATTTATTGGCAATACATTGAAATCACTTTTAGTCGTAAGTTCTACATTGTGAAGCTTCGTCATACTCATTATTTAACATATGTTATTTATTGCTTATCGTTTTAGTAACAATAACATTATACGACGGATTTTTATTAAGCTTTATAAAATCAAACGGTTGATAACTAATAATTATATTGGTTGATCTTTATTTAGCTGACTTTGAAGTAAGCATACTTAAAGACATTATTAGGGACTAGAATCCGACCTAAAAAAGCCAAGACATTTTCCACTGTAAAATTGCGTTGAAATATGTCGTTAGTTTTACTCTCAATAATTTCTGATTAAAAACAATTGACCTTAATCAATAAACAACCTGTAAGTCAATTTTTTACCCCTCTTATCCATTACCATTATGTTAATTCTAACCACAAATAAAAACTTCGATATAAATAGCTTTACCTTGGTCATTACAATTTTTTTAGGCACAACTAAAGTCACTTTCTGATAAAAGGTAGGTTTTATATACAAAACTTTACCAATATAGAAGATATAAAATGTGATCTGCTGACCATATCTGTTGTTTTTTTAGATTAGCATCCGGAAGTTAAATAATGAAACTTAAAAAGATAGCTATAACAATTTTTTTTGGCTCAATTTCATTTCTAATAGGTGCTATTTGGGTCAAGACAAAAATGTTTCCTTACCAATATCTTGCTGGGCTCGAGCAAGTTACCCAATTAAGCAAAAAGGTATCAGAAACCCCAAAGTTACCAAATTTTCTCGATACCGCATTCTCACAACTCAATGTTAAAGCGATCAAACTTGATGCCACCTTTCCCCTTGAACACAATGGTGGCGGGATGGTTGCCATAGGCAACCAAGCTATTATTGTTAGTAAACGAGGCAGATTCTTTTGGTACAACAGTGGTGATAGTGCAGCTAATATCAATGAATTAGACATTTCACTGAATATTAATTATCAAGAATTTTTAAATTTCGTCAAAACGCAGGCGCTTGACGACAAGATAGTTCGAGATTGGTTTCGCTTTATCGACATTATCTATCGTGAAAATAATAATGGTGGCTCACTTCTTATGTCCCACTATTTTTGGCATCCAGAAAAACAATGTTTCACTGTGAGGATATCAAGTCTGGAACTACCAAGCATTCAACAGCTCGAAACCGTATCAAAATTAAATAATGACTGGAAAACTATTTACGACACCACTCCTTGTTTAAAATTAAAGAACAAAGGTTTTTACTTCGCGGGTCATTTTTCTGGCGGCCGAATGGAATTACTAAATGACAATGAACTGCTTTTCACAGTCGGATTTTTAGGATACGACGGTTTAGCCAGTGACGTCATCTATTCCCAAGGTACAGGAGGTAACTATGGAAAAATTCTAAAACTTGACTTACAAACAGATGAAGTATCAGATTTTTCAATCGGACACCGAAATCCGCAGGGTCTTACAATAGACAGAAAAGGCAACATATGGTCCACCGAGCACGGACCAAAAGGTGGCGACGAATTAAATTTAATCGGTCAAGATACAAACTATGGTTGGCCCAATGTAACGTATGGCGTGGACTACGGATCGACAAGTTGGCCACTTTCCGAAGCTCCTGGACGCCATGATGGATATCGTCGTCCAGTATTTTCTTGGGTACCTTCAATCGGCATTTCTAATCTTATAGAAGTACAAGGATTCTTGCCTGAGTGGGATGGCGATCTGTTAGTCGCATCTTTAAAACAACAAACTCTTTTTCGGGTACGATATGTTGAAGATAGAGCGGTGTTTGTTGAGCCTATTAACATAGGTGTCCGTAACAGAGACATTGATCAATTTGATAACGGCAATATCGTATTGTGGTCAGATGAAACTTGGTTAATTGAACTGACGCCCGCAGAGGACTTTATCACACCAGATATCGACGACTTGACAGTTGGCCTTGTCGCAACGGACAAACAACAAGCAATCAGCGCCATACATTCATGCGAAATGTGCCATAGCGTTACACCCGATGGGAACAACACTGCAGCACCAAACTTATGGGCCGTATACGACCGAAAAATCTCCGGAAGTTCTTTCGAGCGATATTCGTCAGCGCTTCGGGCTAAGCAGGGAAATTGGGATGAACAAAACCTCAATAGCTGGCTCAAAGACAGCAATAGCTTCGCCAACGGAACGAGTATGGTTTACCCTGGTATCTCCAATCCCAAAGTGCGTCAAGTAGTCATTGATTATATAAAGGCGCTTCAATAACCTATGTTTCAACTGCTGTAGCGGCGTACTCAATTACGCCATCGCATTATCCGAAGAGTTTATTAAAAGAGAACTAGGTTATTGGGCTACTCATAATATGTGATTTTACTACGCAGGTTGATTATGTCTAAACCTCCTACTTAAAGTTTACGAGAACTCTCCACTTTTGACCTCAGCTACTTTTCGGAGGCTTACCGGATTACCATAGAGCATGGTGGTTTATGAGCAATGGCGTTTGTATTTTGCTTTATTACTGTATTAGCAGAAAAATGGTTCCTCATTGAATATAGAGATTCAAGTATGTTGTATGTACCAAGAGGGGATCACTTGCACCAGTTCATAAATTCTGTCTATTATTGTTCCTAGTTAGTAACTTAATAGTTAAAAATTTCAGTTTTGAAATATGTGTACTTGTTTCAATGTGTTTATAAGATGCTTTTGAAGTAGCCATGACTGAGATTAAAATGACCGGAATAATCCACTGTTCCATAATGTTTAGATTTAATTTGATATAGAGCCAGTAAAATCAACCAATAATAATAGTATGGTTAAGGTAAGTAGAATATGAATGATCACCAAGTACTTTTAAAAACTTAAATAATTTAAAATCTTTAGTAAATATATCTTCCAATAGTATAAACACATAAACGACTAGGCCTGCTAGGAAGAATTTCGAAAACT
>Ga0209712_10003358_pt1 | contig 12983 bp, 9 predicted proteins | sample ArcOceMetagenome_FD_187443 | JGI IMG/M metagenome (GOLD analysis project Ga0209712, IMG submission 187443) | Marine eukaryotic phytoplankton communities from Arctic Ocean - Arctic Ocean - Greenland ARC118M Metagenome (SPAdes) (version 2) | ecosystem: Environmental > Aquatic > Marine > Oceanic...
CCCCCTCTATCTATACCTATATCAAGACAACTATCTGAACATAGCCATGTGGTATCTGAGATAACTATGCAGGTCGATATATTGTGCTACGTTAAATATTCATATATCAAAAAATAGCTAATATTAAAAAATAACTAAATAAAACAATCGAGGGGAATTAACATGCGAACTTTATTAACAACAATTACAACTGCAGTATTGGGCATGATTCTTACAACAGCCGCCCTTGCTGACGATCACTCCGGACCAAGAACCAGTGCTTTAGAGGCGTATTTTTGCAACTTTGTCGACGGCAAAGACATGGGCGACTTAAAAAAGGTAGCTGCTGGCTGGGATGAATGGGCCGACAGTAACTTCACTGAAACCTACACTGCTTACATCCTATCTCCAGCGCTGATTAATGGCGCTGATTTTCCCTTTGATTCACTGTGGCTGGGTGTGGCAGAGAATCATGAGGCTATGGGTAAAATCGGGGATGATTGGTCAACTAAAGGTGGTCAGTGGCAGAAGAAATTTGATGCCGTCTCTACCTGTTCTAGCCACGCACTAATGTCCAGTGTTGAAGCTAGACCCTATGACAAGCTTGAGCAGCCAGGTTACGTTCAGATCTCAGCCTGTCAGTTTAAGCAGGATGCTAGCTTTGCTGAATTGACCGCGGCGGACAAGGAATGGAGTGCATGGATGGATGAAAATGCCATGCCCGGAGGTATCTATCGCTGGGTTCCTGGAATTGGTGCTGCGCGAGCCGATAAGACTGATTACTACTCGGTCTACACGGTTGACACTCTAGCCGGGCGCGGTAAGGCCCACGACATGATGATGAAGGGTGGATTTCAGGTTTGGAACTCGCTCTATAGCGCTATTTCAGATTGCGATAACCCTCGCGTGTGGGCCGCACAGCCTGCTGGTGGCGTTGCTGCGCAGTAAACAGCCATGAGCCAAAAAAAGCCATGAGCCAAAAACGAAAAACCCCGCGATTCATGTTGCGGGGTTTTTTTATGCAGATAGTTAACCAAGGAGTGTTTGGCTCGTAGATCTTCGGCCATTAGCCATTAGCCATTAGCCATTAGCCATTAGCTACCAACGCCTCGCGAATCTGCCCATGACGTTTCTCGTCGATATCATAGTGGGAAAAAACATAGGCCGAAATTAACACAATAACGGATAACAATAACGGATAGCCCAGGACCCACATACAAAGCTAGGCGGCTGAGCATATCGGGGGTGACATCGGCAATGCTGGCGACCCGATCAAAACCGACAAATTCAACCGTTAAACCCGCGATAAAGGCGCCAATGCCAAAGGTCACCTTAGAGGTGAACATCATCGCTGAGTTTAAAATACCCTCCTGACGCATGCCTGATTTTAACTGCACTTCATCGGCCACATCTGGCAGCATTGAACCGATCAGGTTGAGGTGGGAGATAACAAACGCCTGATGCAGGATTACAAAGCCACCTATGGCCAGCACCAATGCATTGGTGCCACTGGGGGGTGTGATGCCATAGAAATGTAAGATCGCCGGCAGTGGGCCAATCACTGCGGTGGCAACTGACAAGTAGACAATGGTTTTCGGCTTGCCAAAGCGCCGTGCGCCGGCCAGTGAAAGCCAGGCCGCGGGAATCAGCGAGACAAATACGCAGATCATGGTCATGCCGATTTGCACGCTGCTAAAACCATAAAAGAAATTATTGATATGCAGTATCAATGTGCTGCCAACACCGCCAGCAATAGCGCCGATTAATGTGCCGCCAATGAGTATTCGCGCTGAGCGCACATGGAGCAAATTCCACAGATCGATAAAGGCTAAATACCAGGCTCGCTGCTGTTGCACCGGCGATGCTTGAGCTAGCTGTGGGATATAGGATTTGGTGGCGAGTATGGCAACCAGCATGCCGACGAAAGATAGCCCCGCGGCGATAAGGCCAATGCTGCGATAACCGTCGACTATATGACCACTGGCTACGGCCATTGGAATAAGCAAAAACCAAGCGCTCATCTGCAAGCTAAGTCCGCCACCATAGGCGGTGATAGTGCGAAACACCGCAATGCTGGTGCGCTCGCTGTAATCCTCAGATAGTTCTGCACCCAGAGCCATATAGGGCACGGTGTAAAAGGTCAGGCTGGTGCGGGCAATTACCGCCATGCTCAGGTACCAGGCAAATAGCTGTAACTGGCTGAGGTCGGCTGGGGGATTAAACACGGCCACCAGAGAGAAGCAAAAGGGCACCACTGCGGCAATCATAAAGGGATGGCGGCGGCCCCATTTACGCGATGAAAAATTATCCGAGATTTGCCCGACAATAGGGTCGGAAATGCCATCAAATACTAGGGCCAATAGTGCTGCCAGTCCGGCCAGGCTCGGTGCTAGGCCGAGCAGTTGGGTGTAGTAAAAAAACAGGAAGAATTGAAAGCAGGTATCTTTCGCGGCCCAGGCCAGCTGGCCGCAGCCATAGGCAAATTTTGCTGTGGCGCTGAGCGCGCGCATTAGGAATTCACTCGAAGATTTAGGTGCTCTTCTGCTACGTACTTTGCTGCTATGGCGACCACCGATGGATCGTGAAATGGCTGCTCAAATTCACTCTGTAAAATTTCCATAAACGGTTCCGCTCCCATTTCATGCAAGATTTCAAAGGGTCCCTTATCCAAACTGGTCGCCACCGTCCAGGCCAGATCTATGGTCTCTGGGGTCGCTACCTGCTTTTCTGCAATCAGGATCGCGGCAAGAATTAATTCGCCGACCAATGAGCTGTAAATCGGCGCCAAATCTTTCTTTGGCTGATAAAAATCAGGCTGCTGATAGGTCGGTTGAGGGTAGTTGTAGAAACCTTTTCCGGTTTTTACTCCAAGCGTATTCCGCTCAACAAAAGGACTTAGAAACCGTAGTATTTTTACTTGAAAGCCCAGTGGATCCGGCTCTCGGCGCTCCCGAGCCCAACCGTCGTGAATCACATTGAGGCCGAGATAGTCCATCAATCCAAAAGGGCCTATGGGTGTAGTGCGGTTGAGCATCCAGGCCAGATCGACTTCCTCTGCGGTGGCAGCGCCTTCGATTACCAGCTTTAAGCCTTTGCTCAGCAGCGGGCCAAACATGGCATTGAAGATGTAGCCGGGGTTTTCTTTTTTCGACAGCATCGGCACAGAGTTCAAGCTGAGCACATAGCGCTGTAATATATCGAGGGTATCTGATGATGTTCGCGGGCCGCCGACTATATCCACCAGAGTTGAGCCGAGGTGAGAGTGTAGGGCGGCAAACTTATCGCCTCGCTGCACCACATCCTCAATCTCGGAAACCAATAGCGCCGAGGTATTGGTGGTGATAATGGTTTTTGCTGGGAAAATACGATCGAGGTGGGCGTGGGTATCGCGCTTTATACCCAGCTCTTCGGTAATCGATTCGCTGACCAAATCAATACCCTCGGCAATCGACTCGAGGTCACTGTGCAGAGTCACCAGCGTTAGGGCTTGCTCTATATGTTCTTGCAGGCAGAGACCGGCGGCAACAATGCTGTCGCCAAACTCACGCTGCCTGAGGTCGACCTGATCAAGGGTCTCCTGAGAGATGTCATAGAGCGCCACTCTGTAACCCACCAGTGCCGCCAGCAGGGAGTTGTAACAGCCCATGGAACCGGCGCCTATATAGCAGACGCTGTTGATCTCAGGAATTTTCATAGTATTTTAATTCTTATTGTTGTGGTTATTAGTGCTGAAATTATTAGTATTTTTACTTCTTATTATATCTGCTCTGTAACAGAATTATTTTAGCGTTCGGCTAAAGCGCTCAGGCAGTACAAGATTGGTGCTGCCCTTGGTAATCACTGCTGGCAGATAGGCCAGTATGGGCAGCTCAGCCAGTGCATTAGCAATATGAAACTGGGTCGGGTTTTGCTCCCAGGTGAGATGTTTCCAGTCGATTTTACCCTCGCCCAATTGCACTTCGCTGACGGTGCTTTCTGAGGGAAATAACGTGGCTTCATTGATCGCCGTGCCAAAGCCGCCGACCGCGGCCAGGTAGCGGTTACCCATGGGGTTATCTCGGCCTTCTTGCATCTCGGCACCGAGCTTTAATTCTTCTTCTGTGGGGCTGCGCAGGTTGTCGATGGAGAGATCGACAATCTTGTGTCCAAAGTGGCTGGCATTGGTGCGCCACTTGCCACCAATCACGCTGTGGTCTGGTATATCCGCGTAAATCTTGGGAATGCCCTGTAATTCCCGGCCCGCGAGAATTGGGTCGGTGAGGTTTTCCCAGACGACTAAGGTGTAGGTGCCGCGCAGTGTGTCTTTCTCGCCCTTGTAGATTACTGAGGCGGTGACGCCAATCAGGTTGTAGCCATGACCCGCTAGCCAGTCGATATTTTTACTGCAGGCATAGGTGACGGTAATCACTGCCTCTTCGTCGACCTCATAGGGGGCGGGCAAATAGGCGGCGAGCTTTTCTCTGTCGGTGACATAGGAAATCGTCATTGCCGTGACGTCGTGATACCAGCCACTGGTATTGGGATGCATCGGTCGTGGGCCAAAATGTGCGGGCATCATATAGCTGCCGCGAGGATCAAGTTCGAAGGTCAAAATTAGTGCTCCCAATGGTTTTTTCAGGCCAGTCTATCAAACGCCTGTGGAATTATTTAATTTATTATAAAAGTATGTTTTTCGACAAATATAGGTATTTAAAGCATGAAGGTCAACTTGTTTATAGTTTGGTGGTTATTCATCGTATTACATCGCCATGATGTTACTTTAAACGGTTATAGAATGACTAAAGTGCCTATAATACAGTGACTTGGCAGGAATTTCAGTGTAATCCATTGATATATTTAGTGCTTTATAGGCCACTTTAGGCGGTTTAAGGCTATTCATTAAACCTGTTTACATGCAAATTTATCGCTGCTATGGTAAGGGAGCTAATAAAAGCGATCGGCCGCGGCACCATCCTTATGGCGACCGCCGATTATAAAAAGACAAAACTAAAAGAAACGTTCAAGGGGATTATTATGTTAAAAACATCTATAACAGTGCTCAGTGCCGCGATTGCCTGTGCTTGTGCGATGCAAGTGCAGGCTCAGCAGGTGTCAGGTTTGATGGAGGAGATTATTGTTACCTCTCAGAAACGCGAGCAAACTCTGCAAGACACACCTGTTGCAATCACAGCCTTTACTGGCGACCAAATGTCCGATTTGGGCATTGTCTCGATTCAGGATATTTCCAACTTCACCCCGAGCATGTCCTATCAGGAAGCAGCCGGTGGCGGCGAAGGCAATAGAATTTATATTCGCGGCATCGGTCGTGAGACCAGTGTCTTGGGCACCGAGCCGGGCGTTGGTATTTATACCGATGGATTCTACAGCAATGAATCCGGTGCACTTTTAGCCGGTGTCGATCGCCTTGAACGTATTGAAGTGTTGCGTGGCCCTCAGGGCACGCTCTATGGCAGAAACACTACCGGCGGCGCGATCAACGTTATTTCTAAGCGCCCCAGTGATGAGTTTGAAGGGACTATTCGCTTTAATGCTGGCTCCTACAATTCAAAAGTTGGCCAGTTCACTCTGTCAGGCCCAATGACTGACAGCGTGCGTTACTTTGCCCACCACTCAAAGACCACTCAGGATAGCTTCTATAGCAATGTATCCGGTGAGGACCCAATTGGTCGTGATGAGTCCTACTCCGAAGTTCAGCTCAATGTTGATGTTAGCGATAACGTCAACTGGAACTTCCGCGCCACTGACGCAAGCTTTGATAATGAAACCATCGGCTTCCAGAATCTCGGTGCCAATTTCACCACTGGCCCATTAAAGTTGGGTGAGTTGGTGGTTAACCCTGAGCTGTTTTCATCTCTGGCAGTATCACCCAGCGCGGCTGATCCCTTTGATATAGATTCTGACTTTCAGGGGTCTGTGCACCTGAGTAACAACCACAACTATCAATCTACTCTCAATATTGAGCTCGATAGCATCACTGTGCGCATGCTCAACGGCTCCTCAGAGATGAAGTGGACGGGTGAGAAGGATTACGATGGCACGTCGAGTCCAGTATCCTACACTGAAGAAATTACTCAGATTGAAGAATCCACTCAGCATGAAATTCAGTTTATCTCCAAAGGCGATGGCGCTGTGAGCTGGGTTGCAGGTCTGTTTTATTACGACAGTGAGCTGCTTCAGCCCTACACACTCCATGACTACGCCAATCCCTATTTAGCCAATGTCATTACACTGCCGACCTACGCACCAAAGGCCAATCCTGAGCAGGCGTTTTACCATCAGTCTGGTCAGTTAGACGCGCAGACTACCGCTATCTACGGACAGCTTGACTGGCAGGTGAATGAGGATTTGGTTATTACTGCAGGCTTGCGCTACAGCGAAGATGACAAAAGCGGCAGCGAACAACAGCAGGTTATCATCGACACTCTAGGTTGTGGCTTTAACTACTATCCGGGAACCGGCAATCCGTTCCTGTTGCCATTTTATGCACCGGCCGACTACAGCACCTTCGTGACCAATGGCAACCTATACCCCGGCGCACAATTCGCCGATGCTTGCCCAACTGACGATAACGACCGATTCGCCCTTGAATACACTAACAAGTCTGCCGACCACAGTGCCAAGTGGGACTCGATTACCTGGCGCATAAACGCCAACTGGGCAATCAATGATTCCAGCCAAGCCTATGCCACAGTCTCCACCGGTTATAAGTCTGGTGGCTTCCGTCTCGGCGGCATGCAGGATGATCCGGCTACAGCGGTGAATGAGTCGATTGTTGATGAAGAGACCCTGACCTCATTCGAGGTAGGTTATAAAGGTGCTATCACTGACAGTCTTAACCTCAATGCGGCGGCTTACTTCTATGACTACTCGGATATGCAGGTTGAGTTGGATATTCTCAATCCGGATTCGGGCATTTCCACTTCGCTGCTCGCCAACGCTCCTTCAGTGGATGTCTACGGTTTTGAAATGGAAGCCACTTGGGCGGCTACGGATAACTTAACAGTGCTTGCCAGTTACTCTTACAACGAGTCTGAGATCACTGAAGAGTTTCTGGTGGGTGATCTCAAGACTTACGTCTTTAACGCTGCAGATCTGAGTAATCCCCCGCTTATCAGAGATGCCAAAGGCAATCAGTTAAACCGTTCGCCAAAGAACAAGGTCGCTATTGGTGCTTTCCATGTGCAGCCATTTGACGCTGGCACCCTGGTCACTTCGGCTACCTATAGCAGTATCGATAAGCAGTTTGTCTCTATCCACAACGATGATATTGAGTCGATTGATAGCTACGCCAAACTCGATGCGCGTATTTCCTGGAAGGCCGCCAGTGGCAAGTATGAATTCTCTGCTTACGGTGACAACCTCACTGATGAGCTGAGCTATGCCAATGGTTACTCGGTGGGCAATCAGCAGTTGGGTAATAGACTGTCTGGTCGAGCTATTGCACCGCGTACTCTGGGTGCTGAGTTGGTATTTTTCTTTTAGGGGCTAGTTTTACGAGCCAGTTTTACGAGCCAGTTTTACAAGCTACATTTACCAGCTAGTCTTACCGGCTAAAAAGCAATAAACCATTGGTAAAAAAGGCTGCAAGTTTTCACTTGCAGCCTTTTTTATTGTCACCGAATTATTTTGCTCTCTTCAAAACCGCTATCAGCTATCTGTCTTCCGACTTGCCAAGCAGCATATTCACCATCATCTCGGCATGCTGTTCCACTACCCCTTCATCGTAAGAGCTGAAGCCAAAGAGTAATCGACATTCTGGCTCAAAGGAAAAGATCGTCGCCGAGGCGCTGACCATAATGTAATACCAGTGGGCGAACTCGCGTTCGCTGAGGTCGAGGCTCTCGGTGATATGCTTGGCTAATAGTGTAAGGCTGGGGTGTTGGTGTTTGGTGGCCAGATATTCAATCCGCCAAGTATCCTGGCGCGCCTCCTGGCTGACAAAGCGACTTAGTACCGGGTGTTCGGAGTAATAGCGCACATGGAAGCGAATCAGTAGGGCGACACTTTCGCGCTTGGGTAGATCTTTCAGAATCACCAGGCGCAGATCCAGTTCGCGCACTAGATTGGCAAAAATCTCATCGGCGACTACCTTCCAGAGATTGTCCTTACTCTCAAAGTGATAGCTGAGCATACCGCGCTTAACCTCGGCGGCGGTCTCTATATCGCGCACTGAGATGGCGTCAAAGCCCTGTTCCGCAAACATCGGTGTAGCTGCCGCGATAATGCTGGCGCGAGCCACTTCGGTGCGCTCTTGGATGCGGCGTTTGCGCACCCGAGGTGTAGTGTGTTGCGGGACTCTTTCGTTGGCGGTTGTACTCGAAGTCATTTTAGTCATCAGCTTAGTGAGGTTTTAGACTCTCAAAATACCGCAATGATTAAAAAATAACATCCTTAAATCCGCAGAATGCCGGATTTAAGCGATGAAGGAGTCTTCGGCTAGGTCGTTAATTCCCAATAAACGGACAGCTGGCGACGCAGTTGCTTAGATTATGCCTTGCCCAGCGCCTGTAAAAAATTCTGATAGTGGCCGAGAACATCTGCCGGCGCCTCAACCTGAGGGTAGTGGCCAATCTCGGGAAGTTGAGCAAGATAATCCAAACGACAGTTAAGCTCTTGGTAGCGCGCAACCATATGTTTGCCAGAGACTGGATCCACCGAACCATTGATTAATGCCAGGGGAATAGTTGACTGCTGCATGGCTGAGACCCAGCGCTCGCGATGCTCTAGACGATCGCGGATATAGGTAATCAGATTATGAAAGATATGTTTGCCGTTGTTAATATTAATCAGCCACCAAAAATTCTCTAACTCCTGTTCCGAGGGTTTGCTCTTGGCTCCAAACACCGAGCTAAAGTTGCGGCAAAACTTTGCATAACCAGTGAGTCGATTGAGCAGACCCCCTATGGGGCTCAATAAGAGCTTTTGCGTTAACAGCGCGCGATGGGTTTCGGGAAACAGACCACCATTTAAAAAACAGCAGGATAGCCATTCACCGGCACCGCTGCCCTCAAGTTGGCGGGCCAGCAGTTCTTGGCCAACGGTGTCGCCATAATCATGCGTCAGCAGATGAAACTGTTTTAGCTGTTTGGTTTTTACCAATGCTTCAACCAGATCCGCCTGACCATGAATGGAATATTTGTGCTTGTTGGGTTTATCAGAAAAGCCAAAGCCGAGCATATCCACAGCGATTAACCGGTAGTCTTTTGCCAGGCTGTTCCAGATCGGCTGCCAGTCCCAGCTAGAGGTGGGGAAGCCGTGAAGCAGTAAAATAGTCGGCAGCTCAGGGGCTTTATCGTCAGCGCTTTGCTCGGGGGTCTCATCAATAACAAACAGCCTGTGGCCGAGCAGTTCGACAAGCTCGCCGCGCTCGCGCCACTGATGTGGTCCGCTGTCATCGTTTTGAGAAGTATTTTCCATCGACTGATTCATGGGCATCGCCACCGCCTAAAAAGAATGATTTATTTTGACACTAGTCTGAACTATTTTTGAATATAAAATTAGCTAAAACCTTAGACAGTTCATCAGCCTTAGTCCACTGAAAGAAGTGGCCACCACCAATTGTTGCATGGGGCTGACCCTTGGTGCCCGGCACCTTTGCCAGCCAAGGTTTTTCAAAGCCATTGGTGATCGGGTCGTTGCCAGCGCCGACACATAAAAACGGTTTTTCAAATGTTTCAAAAAAGCCCCAGGCTTTTTTCTGCGCCTCCAGTGATGGGTCGGGTATGGTCGGCACCTGAGTGGGCATAGCGCGCACCGCCATTTTATACTCTGGACTTGGGAAGGGGGCTTCATAGATCGTCGACAGCTGAGTGCGGAATGGTGAGATTTTTCTCAAACCGATGGCACCCATAAACAGTTCCAGAGCCACAGCTAAGGGATTGCGCTTCTCCATTTGGGATGAGGAAATAATGCCGGCAGGAACATCTGGGGTCTGCCAAGTATATTTTTGCCAGTAGGCGAATAGCCTAGCGCCATCGGAACTTTTACCCCCTATGCCATTCATTTTTTTCATCTGCGCCATCATCGAAAATAGGGTTAATTTTTTTGGCGTATTTCTAAATGCGGTAACTTCATCGATCACCTCTTGAGGCACATTGGGGTTATAGGGCAAGCCTGTATTACCAATTGCTACCCGGGCAAAGCGCTCACCGTTATCCGCAACCATGCGCAGGCCAATGAGGCCGCCCCAGTCCTGACCAAAAAAGGTCAGGTTGCTGAAATCGTTTTGCACCAGCCACTGACTCATCCAATCCACTTGGCGCTGGTATGTGTAATCTTCCCGCGCCGCCGGCTTATCAGATTTACCATAACCGGGCAGGTCTGGGGCAATTACGCGAATACCGGCTTTGACTAAATGGGGAATCATGCGTGCGTAGAGATAGCTCCATACTGGCTGGCCGTGCATGCATAAAATAACCGGGCCATCTTTGGGACCCTCATCTATGTGGTGGATTCTAAGATCGTTGCCATCATGAGTTTTGATTGTGGTGTAGTGAGGCGCAAAGGGATAATCGGGAATATTGTCAAAACAGTGGTCTGGGGTTCTTAGAATTTTCATCAGTGTCTCCGCACTTTTAGATGGATGTTTTAGATAGCTGCTTTTGAGGGCTGCTCTAGAGCGCCGTTTTTAATGAGTATAACTCAGAAATATAATTTTGACAGAGATGGTGTCAATACAGGTTTGGCCAGTGGTGGGTTATTGCCTATTCCTTCATTAGACGCCTGTACAAAGGTGCGGTCATATAGAGCGGGAGCTCTTTGATCAGACCTTCTTTTGATGCACTGGATAGGCGCCCGGTTAACTTGTAAGCATGGTTTGGCCTGTATGCTTTTACATATTCACTCATGCTTTTCGATTTTACCGACTTGCCACTTTTCACCTCTATGGGGATGATATTTCCGTGACTATCAGTGACTAAGAATTCCAGCTTGGCATTTCTCTTGCTTGCCCAGCTATCTATTCCTTCGCTGGCCCCGGCGAGGAATAACTCATTGGCAACAAAATTCTCAGCAATATAGCCCTTGTAATGCTGTGATTGCTGGAGGATCTCCCTGTAACTGATATCTAGCATGGCGTTGAGCAGCCCAACATCATGGAGCAGCAATTTAAAACGATTGTTGGCCCTACCTATTTTTAGCGGTGAGCTGGGGCGCCCTTCAATAACATAAGATTTTTTAACCAGACGGACTTTTTCTAAAAACTCAATAGGGCTTTCCAATGGGGCATAGCTTCGAACCCCCTTGACCACATCTTTGAATCTATACTTGGGAGCGTTACCGTCCTGAGCTTTCATTAGTTGCACGGGTACGCTTTCAAACACCCTTGCTATGTGCAGAGCATTATAGTTTGTGCCGCTGGAGAATTTCCCAAAATCATTTTTGTAATCTTGAATCAGGCTTTTATGCACATCCCTAACAGCGGTTACCGTTTTTAATATTTTATCGTCTTGATTGGATGATGCCCAGATACTGACAGCGCTTGGCATACCACCGACAAAATAGTAGTCCAGCAGTAACTGCCAGATGCGCTCATGGACTGCGGGAGATATTGTCTGACGATCGGCGCTGTTAATTTCATCTGCCAGGGCAGTAAAGCCGTTTGCCCATAAAAACTCTTCAAACCCCATGGGGTGGAGTTGGTATCGGTCAACCTGGCCCACAGGGAAACTGCCCAGCAAGCCAATATTGGAGCCAGTCGCTATGATGGCTATATCCGGCCTTTCTTCATTAAAAAATTTGAGTGAGTTAAGTGCTCCCTGACATAGCCCTATTTCGTCAAAGAACAGCAGGTCTGTTTTTGGGTTGAATTCATCCCCTGTGACAAGCTGAATGTTTTTAACAAGCAGCTCAGGTGATAGGTTTGACTGGAAAATATCGGCTAGAGAGGGCTCTTTCATGAAATTAAGTTTGATAAGCTTGTTAACGTTTTTCGGGCCGAATAGCTTTTCAACCAGATAGCTTTTGCCAACTTGGCGCGCGCCATCAATCAGCAAGGGTTTTCTGTTGGTTTTTTTATACCAACTTAATAATGTGCTTTCTGCGAGTCTTTTCATCTTATCTCTATCTTCTCTAGGCCTGGCGTTGTCTTGACTATAGATGATGATAGTACTTTTTACACCAAATAATCCTGCTTAATGGTCACTTTTTACACTATATTTCTAATGCTTTATCGTACTTTTTACACCCAAAATTATTATATTCTCTGTCGAGATTGTTGCAAGCACTGGCGGGTAACTGGGCGCTAGCCCCTTGGGGAGTTGTGGGTAAAGCCTCCTCCCTTTAGCCTTCTTTAGCGCCCTTTATTAGGGGTTACGGCTCCCCTAGTTACTGTCCAATCGGTCACAACTAAGCTTGCATGCTATTCGCATGGGGAATAGTCTGAAGTTATCACATAATAAAACCGAAGCAAAAGCAGCTGACTTTGGTGCTCTTAATAGCAGTTTTTATAACGCATTCTACAAAAGGTACATCTAATGACTGAAGCATGGATCATCGACGCCTGCCGCACTCCCCGTGGCATTGGCAAGCCGGGCCGTGGCGCCCTCACTACTATTCATCCTCAACGACTGGGTTCCACTGTGCTCAAAGCACTGGCCGAGCGCAATAACGTTAACACCGCTGATGTTGCCGATGTGATCTGGGGCTGTAATGTTCAGCGCGGTCAAAACGGCAATGATATGGGCCGTATGTCGGCACTGGATGCGGGTTATGACGTGACTTCTAGCGGCGTGACTCTTGATCGCTTTTGCGGCTCCGGTATTACCACGGTGAATATGGCTGCGGCGTCGATTATGTCGGGTATGGAAGACTTAGTTGTAGCCGGCGGCTGTGAAATGATGTCCGGTTACGGTCTGCTCAGTGGCGATGTTTCGCCCTTTGTGGATTCCGGTAATGAGCACTTGCGTGAGATGTATGGTCAGTCCCACCAGGGTATCTGTGCCGATACCATTGCCACTATTGAAGGTATTTCTCGAGAAGACCTCGATAGCCTAGCTGCTGTTAGT
>Ga0209712_10003360_pt1 | contig 12979 bp, 10 predicted proteins | sample ArcOceMetagenome_FD_187443 | JGI IMG/M metagenome (GOLD analysis project Ga0209712, IMG submission 187443) | Marine eukaryotic phytoplankton communities from Arctic Ocean - Arctic Ocean - Greenland ARC118M Metagenome (SPAdes) (version 2) | ecosystem: Environmental > Aquatic > Marine > Oceanic...
CATAGTTTTGAGGTTTTGTTGTTTTGATAAAATGCTGATTTCCAGCAAGTTATTGCTAGGAAGGATTAGTTTTTAATAAAGTTAAAATTTTTATTTCAAAAAAAATAAAACCGCGTGCAGCGAATTATTCCTTTTGCTGATTTAGAGTTCATAAGAACGAAAGAAAATATTTTTTTAAATAAAAAATGAAGATTTGTTCTTGACCTGATTTGCGCAAAATACAAGGTTTTAAATTAAAACTATTTTAAAAAATTTAGAAAAAAAGAAAAATGAATAAGTTACATATAATTGGATTACTATTTTTAATTCTAATCTCATCTTGTCGAAAAGAGATTAATGACGTCAAAGAAAATACAATAACTGATTCCCCAACTATTATTAATTTCGAGCCTATTATAGATAATATCTCGGGTTCTCTCATTGGGCAAGTTATCGATGAAAACAACCAACCTATAGTTTCCGTAAAAGTTACAATAAATAGTCAACCTTACTACACTAACGATTATGGTCACTTTATAATTAATGACATAACAATGAATTCACGAGGTCAATTGGTGACTGTAAAAAGAGAAGGTTACTTCGATGGAAGCCGTCGGTTTTTCCCAAAAGAAGGCGTGCAAAGTCGAGTTAAGATTCAATTGATAAAAAAAGAATTTAATAATGAATTTTCAGCTGAGGCTGGTGGCGAAGTTGTGATGAATGGAGGTGCAAAAGTTACTTTCCAACCTAATAGTATCAAAGATGCTGATGGAAATATATATCAAGGAATAGTTAAAGTTGCAAGTCATTGGATGGATCCATTAGCTGATGAAACGCTTGATAAAATGCCAGGCAACTTACAAGGAGTTAACCAAGCTAGTGAAGAAGTTACATTAGAAACTTTTGGAATGATCGCAGTAGAATTAGAATCTGCCTCAGGTGATAAATTGAATATTGCTGATGGAAAAACTGCCGAAATTTCCATGCCTGTTTCAAATATACAATTAGCTGATGCAGCTGATGTAATTCCACTTTGGTCATATAATGAAGAATATGGATTGTGGGCAGAGGAGTCTTCTGCCACCTTACAAAATAATACTTATGTGGGAGAAGTCAGTCATTTTTCCTTTTGGAATTGCGATTATCCTTATGATTTAGTTGAATTTGATGTAACTTTTGTAGATGATAATAATACCCCTTTAGTTAATTTCATTTTTAATATTAGTATTACAAATGGTCCAGTATTGAATGCTTACCCTGATGCAAATGGTTTATTGAGTGGCTTAGTTCCAGCTAATGAAAACTTGACAATAAGTTTGAAAGACGTTTGTGGAGATGTACTTTTTACCCAAGATGTAGGACCTTTTGCAACGAATACTTCTTTAGGCACAATCACGATCTCATTACCTCCTATTTACAATACGACTATCCAAGGAACCTTGGTTGATTGTGATGGAAATACCGTATTGAATGGTATAGTAATCGCAACAATTGAGGGCAACACTACTCATCATTATATTACAGGAGGTACATTTGATATCTTATTAACGATTCCTCCTTGTTCCAATCTGACGAGTGACTATAGTATTGTTGGAGTCAATTTGGATATTCCAGAAGAAGGAATACCTGTATCTGCAACTACTCAAACAACAAATGATTTAGGTGATTTATCTACTTGTGGTTCTGCTTTAGAAAATTATATGATTGTTACCATTAATGGCGAATCAAAATATATACTTAACATGACTGTTTATTCACAAACTGGAAGCGGTTGGACTTATATGGAGTCAGGCTCAGCTAATCTCTTTGCAGGAATTGGTTTTGGAGGAGATTCAGTTGGAGATTTTAGTGCCAATAATTATATCGAAGGGTTATCAATAGATAGTTGGAATATCCATGAAATATCAAATATCTTCTCTACTTTTTCTTCATTTATTGTAACTCAATATGATACCAAATTAGTAGGCACATTTAGTGGTCAAGTGCTGAATAATGGAGTAGAAGTATTTGCTGAAGGTGAATTTAATATCAACCTTTAGAAGAATAAGCAACGCTTGAAAAAACTATTCTAATACTTAAAACTGAAATCTAAAACTACAAAAAAGATGTGTCGGGGATTTTTCCCCGACAGTATCTTTTAAAAACCTAAACTCTTTTTTGAAAAAGCCTTTTGTAAAAAACAAAAAATTTGATCTCTGAAAAACAATTAATTAAAGATTGCCAAAAGGGTATAAAGTCGAGCCAATATGAATTGGTGAAGCGATACTCTGCCATGTTGATGACGGTCAGTCGTCGGTATGTTTCAGATCAAGCTTCGGCAAAAGATGTGTTGCAAGAATCGTTTATTCGGATTTTTAGATATATCGTTAAATTTAAAAACACAGGTTCGTTCGAAGGATGGATGCGAAGAATTACCGTTCGATGTGCCTTGCAATGGTTGGGAAAAAGTCATTTTAAAAAAGAAACTTCGCTCACCAATTTGGAAGTAAAAGATTCCGTTGACCCTGCGATTTTTAATACTTTAGGAATTGAAGAAATAAAAAAAATGGTGGAAGAATTACCAATTGGTTATAAAACCGTTTTTAATTTAAATGTGATGGAAGGATATAATCATCAGGAGATTGGAGAACTTTTGGGTATCACAGAAAGCTCCTCCAGATCACAATTAACGAGAGCAAAACGATTGCTCAAAAAAAAATTAGAATCAATTAATATTACTAAATATAGATCAGCATGAATTGGGAAAAGTTTAATAACAGGTTAAGGAAAGATGCTGAAGGGCAAAATAACGACGTCGATATCGATAGCATTTGGAATGCCATCGAACCTCAAGTCGATGAAATAAATAATGCAAAAAATAAAAAACGTAGAGGAGTTTTCTTTTGGTGGGGAGCAGTTGTATTGTTGTTTTCGGTGGGATTATGTTTTTTGGGAAATCAATTTTCTCCAAAAGAAAACTTCGCACAACATACTGACAATCAAGAAATTACTCCTGAAGTAAAAACTACTACAATAGAACACGAGGTGAATTCAGCGATAAAAATCCCAACTACACCGCAAGATGATTTGGGGAAAAATGGAAGCGACAACCAAAGTGATTTTCAAAAAAATAATGACATCACAGTTACAAATTCGGAATCTGATTTTTCCAAAAATAAAAATCGAGCAACTGAAAATAAATCAAATTCAAATCCACCATCATCAACTAGTTCAAATGTTGTTTTGGAAAACAGAATACCAACTGCTGCTTTATCTGCCATAGTGAAATCTGGAAATAAAAATGAAGCTAAAAATGAAAATCCCTCTTCTCAAAATCCTCCTGCTCAAGAAAATCCAAGCAGAAGCAACGAAGAGATTTTAGCTATTTCCTCTTTGGTCAACTTATTAAATTTCTCTTCTGAAAAAACTTCATTAACTGAAGTGAAGAAGGTTTGGTTTCCAATTCCTAAAAAAGAAAATCTATTTTCAGTTGGAATTTATGGTGGCGCAAATTTTACCAAAAGAAATTTAGCTACAAAAAATGCAGCTGTAAATATATTGTTACGAAATCGGGAGAACTACGAAACGCCTTTGGAAACTTCTCTAGTTGGATTTAATTTTTCTTATAAAATTTTAAACAAAGAAAAATATAATGTAGAAATCACAACAGGTTTGCAACTCACTTCAATTGCGGAGCGGTACAAAAACTTCAATTCAACCATTACTGAAAAACAAGTAGATGGGGTGGAATTTCTGAGTTATGGATTGGGGACAACACCAACTGAAATCATGGGACTTATCACTCAAACTAAAACGACCGAGTACAAAAAAGAAATTTATAATACTTATCGAATGGTGGACATTCCTGTTTTGATCAGCTACAATCGTTCGTTTGGAGAAAAATGGCAAGTGGGAATCCAAGGTGGAATATTCGCAAACCTTTCTTTAAAAACGGAGGGAATAATTCCAACGGCAACACTAACCGATTTCTACTTAAGCAATAATAATGGTGAGGAAATTTTTAAATCAAATGTTGGTTTGAGTTATCATTTAGGATTGAACTTTAAAAGAAAATTATCGAAGCATTGGGAATTGAATTTTTCACCAGCGGTAAGATATTTTGGCAATGACTTCGCTAACGATAATTATGGTTTATCGCAAAAATATATTTTGTTCGGCGGGAATATTGGCGTGAATTATAATTTTTAACCCCCGCCACCTAAAGGGGAGTTTTGGCTTTCCTTTCAATTGAGGGAATACTTTCATTGATGTAATATTCTTCTTTCAAAAAAGATTGGGGAACTATTTGTAATAAATAGTTCCCCAATCTTTTTTAAGGGGCAGCAGTTAAATCAATGAAAGAAAAACATTATTTGAAAGGAAAGCCAAAACTCCCCTTTAGGGGTCGGGGGCTTAAAAATACTGCCCAATCCCCAACACAATCCCTCGCTGATTTTTATTAAAAATATCCACCCCATAATCCACCCGCAAAATCGCATCATAAACCCGTTTGTAAATTACCCGAAATCCACCTCCCACAAATTGCCGCAATTCATCCGTACTTAATAATTCATTGAGCTGTCCTCCAGGCGTTCGCCAATTTCCCAAATCAGTAAAAACCACCCCTTGCACCGCCCAATTATTCAAATCTAAAAAAGTATGTCGATACTCCACATTCAAAATAGCCTGCGCTGTTCCCCGCTCAATTCGATTTCCCGAACCTCTTAAATTGACTCGACTATCCACCACAAAAGGAGCAAAAGGAGAATTATTATTCGTAGAAATTCCTAGTCGAGTTCGTAACGCTAAATTTCCATTTTCCCCAAAACGATGAAATTTTCTTCCCTCCAAAATCAAACTATTAAAAATCGTAGCATCATCAAAATTATAAACCGTTTGCCAAATTCCACGAGCCGCCCAACCTTTCAAATAGAAATCATTATAATCTAAAAAATTATGACCGTATTCCACTTTCGAGGAAATCTTGGGTTGCAGCAAAGCATCTGGCCCAGGTGGATTATCCAAAATTTGCGATTCACTTTTCTTATAATTTTCCCTAAAAAAATCTGCTCCTAATTCCAATCGCTTGCGAAATCCAAAATTCCGAATCACCGTCATTCCCAAACTAAAATTATCATAATCATAATCCACCGCACCTTCCAAAAAGTACAAAGGTTCACGGGATCGCCATTGCAAAAGATTAAATGCCAAGCCCCATTTTTGATTCAAATATGGAATTCGATAATAAATCTGACCTCCATGTCGGCTATCTGTATTTTGGTAAAAAGCCAAAAATTGATGTCCTCTGCCCAGCCAATTGAAATCAATAAACCCTGCTTGAAACCACACATTATCTTTGATTCCACCAAAATTCAAAATAGGCAAAAGTGTTTTTTTCTCTTTTAAATGGAAGGTGATTTTTACTCTTTGATTGGCAAGCGAATCGACTTGAGCTGCGACTTTTTGATTGGTTCCGACATTCCAAAATTGTTGAATATCGTTTTGTAAATGTATTGTTACAAACTTCTCCCCTACTCGAAGTTCTAGAAATTGACGCAAATAATTCTCTTTCGTTCTTTCCAAACCTTCAAATTCGATCGCCTCAATCGTCCAAACTTTTTCTTGCGAAAAAAGGAAATTAGCACCCAGGAATATAAAAAGGAAAAGAGTAATGATTTTTTTCAAAGTTGAATTTTTGCATTAAAATAAAAAATGCAAAGATAATTGAAAAATCAAAATCAAAATGTCATTTAAAATCAAAAAGGGATCAAAATCGAAATTGATAACCCCCTACCCCTAAAAGGGAGTTTTGGCTTTCCTTTCAAATTAGTTTTAGACTTTCATTGATTTTAGAAATTGCACAAATAAAAATTGGGGAACTATTTATAAAAAATAATTCCCCAATCTTTTTTAGATCGTTGGCTTTAAATCAATGAAAGAAAAAGTATCCTAAAAAGGAAACCTAAAACTCCCCTTTAGGAGCCGGAAGTTTAAAACACCTCCATCTGCAAACTGATCTTCGCCCTCGTCAATTCAATTTTTTTCCGCATCCGATTGAAGTACCACGACCGTTGTTTCTCCCCTTGAACACTCATCAAAACAGACTTCGATCTAATCTTTTCAAAAAACGATTGAGTAAAATCACACATGCGTTGATCGTTGATTTTTAAAAAATTAGGGTTAGTATAACTAGAGTAAACCGCCTTTCCCGCAACCGTGTCAAAGAGAATAGTATTATTGCAATACACCATTTCATTATGGTATAATTTGATCTCACCACCTTTGATTTCTTGCGACTGATTCGGCAAAAACTTGTAGCCCAACTTGGCAGTCGTTTCCATGTGATCCGTCAAGTCATCGAGTCGTTGGCAAAGTGTCATGGCATCTTCCAAGTTAGAAAAATGACCACTATTCACATGATATTCAATTTGATTTAACGTGTTATCCAAAATGTCCGTAGTCCACAATTCGATGCTCGGAAGCTTCACATAATATTTCAACATGTCCTGCGCCATTTCCATTCCGTGCGGTCCTATTACATTGAAATTAAATTTCATATCATCCAAGTAATCAAACATCCAAACTGCTCTTCCCCAAATGTAAATTTTGAATTGTAATATTTCAGGAAAATAAAAATACACAAACAAAGGCACATCCGAAGTCGCATAATACATGCTCGTATTGGGCAAGTGTTGTACTTTTTCCATCAACTTATGAATGCCTTCCAAATAGTCAGAAACATTTTTAATTTCCTTAGTAAAAGGATTAAAACTACAAAAAATAGTATTCGCATCTTCAAAAACATAGGAGTCCAAAGACAGATTAAATTTTTGTGCCAACGCAGCCAATTCATCAGGTGCCAATAATGTATCCCCACGCAAACGACGATAAATAGCATCTTTTCCCACACCAAATAAATTAGTGAGTTCTTCTACGGCATTTGATTTTTTTGGAAACTTGGCAAGTACGTCTTCAAAAAGTTGATCTTGTAGTGTTTTATTCATTTTACTTTTTATTGTCTTCATAGTTATCATTAGGTTTTTTCTAACGCCTAATTTAGGTAAAAAAAATGAAAGCAATAAACTCGAAAAACGCTTTAGAATTTCTTCTCTTTTCACCATCTCCTTTTTCCAAAAAAAAAAAAGAATGACTACTCCATGAAATTTTTAACTAAAATTATTTTGCAATTGTGCTAGGACAGCATTATTTTATTTCAATTCCTCTTTCAAAAATTTCGATTGGTTGTATTGATCATTCCACTTACTTGTTTGATTACTCCATTTCCAATGGAGTATATTTGAAGGAAAAAAGGAAATAAACCTTTCTCACCGTCAAAATGGAATTTATTTCATACAGCTTTTCGATAACAAGGGGCATCCTTTAATCGTTAAGAAACTAGTCAAAATTGAATAACATCTTATGAAGTATATTTTACTCCTTTTTACATTCCCCTTTCTTTTTCAAGTCGAAGATGGGATCGAATGGATTACTCCTATCGAGCATGACTTTGGAGATGTTTTCCACAAAGAACCTGCGGAGTTTAACTTTGAATTTAAAAATACCAGTAGCGATTCCATTCTCATCGACAATGTGCGAACGACTTGTAGTTGTACCACCCCTGATTGGACGTGGGAACCTATTCCACCTGATTCGACTAGCCAAATCAAGGTGATTTTTGATGCCAAAAAAACAGGCTATTTTAAAAAGAAAATAAAAGTTTACTTTAGTAATCAAAGAAAAGGAACTACGCTAAAAATTAAAGGATATGTGGAATCACTTGATTAAAAAATCGTTGAAGGTTAGACGTTGGTCGTTTTACGGGTCGTCCAACGTAAAACGTTTAACGTTCAACGTCCTCATCCTCTTCATTCTATTATTTTTTCAAAATACAAGTATGGCTCAATCAAAAGCTCAATTAATTTACTTCGGTGATCCGATGTGTTCGTGGTGTTATGGATTTTCTCCTGAGATGTCTGAAGCATTGGATAGTCTGGCAGAAGATGTTGATTTTCAAATAGTTACAGGAGGACTGCGCCCATACAATACCGAGACGATGGCTGATCTTGGCGATTTTTTACAGCAACATTGGGAAGATGTCAACAAGCGAAGTGGGCAACCTTTTAGTTATGAAATCTTAAAAGATAAAACGTTTGTTTACGATACCGAACCTGCCTGTCGAGCAGTAGTTTTGATGCGAGTATTAAAACCTGAATCAGAATTTGAGTTTTTTAAAGAAGTCCAAACGCAATTTTATCAAAAAAATAAAAACACAAATCTCACCGAAACTTATGCTGAATTGGCGACAGCATTTGGGTTGAATAAAACGGAGTTTGCGAAAAAATTTGAGTCCGATGAATTTAAAGAAAAAGTAAAAGAGGATTTTACCTACGCTCAAAATATTGGCGTTCAGAGTTATCCAACTTTAGTTTTGAAAAATGGGGATGACCTTTATTTGATTGCTCAGGGATATGTCGAAGCGGAAACGATTATTGAAAAATGTGAAAAAATTTTGCTCCAAAAAAAGTAAACTCCCTCGTAGCACAGTTAGAACCGTGACACGAATATTCAGAAAAACTAATCTATTTTAATTCAGCTTAAAACATCCGTGACCCGATTTTAACCGTACCACGGGTGTGAGCTTCAATGGTTCAAAACCTCTCGCCTGCCGAAAAAAACTCCACACTCTTCCACATTAAAAAAACTATAACATTTTCTAATTCACATTTTAATTTATCTTTGCGGGATTGAAAAATGAAAATATGGAACATCAATCTATATTCTTCGTTTTCACCAAGGACTTTATTCTAAATGAAATTGTATGGGCGACCGTCAAACGTCAACCGAATAAAATCTAAAGGAGATATTGAAAATTTTATTTTAAAAACCAAACAGAAAGAACTGTGAGTATTTTAATTTTTTTCCTAATTACCTATTTGTTGACTTGCTTCACCTTGCAAAAGTTATTTGAAAAAGCAGGCGTTGAAGCAAAGAAAGCCTGGATTCCTGGAGTCAACTTTGTTGAGTGGTGTAAGCTTGTTGGACAAAAACCATCGCATGCTTTGTGGATGTTATTTCCGATTGTCAATTTTTTCATTTGGGCAGGACTTTGTGTTGACATGGTTCGATCATTTGGAAAACATGATTTTGGATCAGCAGCTTTGGCTGTAATTTTTGCGCCTTATATTTTTTGGAAAATCGGAAATGATCCCAAAGCAAAATATGAAGGTCAAATTTTGGAAATGGAAAAGAAGTATTTCACCGAAATTCAAACTGCCATCGAGTCCAACGACAAATTTAAACTTCAAAAATTACGTACTAAAAATCCATATCAAAAGGGACCACTTCGAGAGTGGGCAGAGGCAATTGTTTTTGCCGTTTTTGCCGCAGCGTTCATTCGAATGTTTTTGATTGAAGCATATGTGATTCCGACCCCTTCGATGGAAGGATCACTTTTGGTCGGTGATTTTATGTTTGTGAGTAAAGCACATTATGGAGTTCGAACGCCGATGACGGTGGCGATGATTCCACTTTTACACAATACCATTCCTTACTTGAATTCAGAGTCTTATTTGAAAACACCAAGTTTGGGTTATCATCGATTACCTGCAATTGCTGAGATTAAAAATAATGATCCAATTGTTTTTAATTATCCTGAGGGAGATAGTGTTTATATTACTCCTGGGAGAATTTATAGTATTGAAGATGTGAGAAGAAAACCAGGCTTAAAAGCAGAAGTTGCAAGAAAAAAATTACGTGTTCGACCAATTGATAAAAGAGATCATTATATTAAAAGGTGTATCGGTATCCCAGGTGATAAATTAGAAATCAAAGATAGAATTGTATATATCAATAATAAACCTTTGGAAACTTCTGAAAATATTCAGTTTCAATATGACGTGAATGGTATTGATAATTTAAACACAAAAAGATTGGAGGAAATTGGTGTGACTATGTCTCAAGCAGTCAATGACATTCGGCAAGTTTCACAAAATCGGTTCACAATGCATTTAAGTGAATCGCAAAAAAAGAACGTTCAAGAATGGTATCCTAATGCTCAAATAACGGTAGTTGAACATCTTCCAGATCCTACTAATAAAAATCCTTGGGGGGCACTATTCCCTCATGATAAACGATATTTCCCAGATTGGACTTCGGATAATTTTGGACCAATTGTAGTTCCTAAAAAAGGAGCAACTATTGCTTTGAACAAGCAAACGATCGCACTATACCGTCGAATCATCAACATCTACGAAAAAAATACCTTGGTAGAAAAGAATGGAACTTTCACCATCAATAGTCAACCTGCAACTGAATATACTTTTCAACAAGATTATTATTGGGGCATGGGAGACAATCGTCATGCTTCGGAAGATTGTCGATATTTTGGATTCATTCCAGAAAATCACATTGTTGGAAAACCACTTTTCATTTGGTTCTCTACCAGAAATGGAAATATGAGAAATGGGATCAATTGGAGTCGAATTTTCACAGGCGCATATAAAATGTAAACTAGGAGTCAGGAGTCAGGGGCTTTTGGATTCTCGCTTTTTGACCTCCTTGGTTTTCAAATATTGGGAATATTAAAACTATATTTTTCAAAAAACCCTTTTGCGATTAAACTTGCAAAAGGGTTTTTTGTCAGGAACCAGGGGCTTTCAATGCTCCCCATATTATTAACGATAATTGTGTTTGACACTTTGGGGTAAACACGCAGCCCCTGACTCCTAAGGAATGCGAATAAAATAGATTCAGAATTTTCGGTCACTTAGTTTGTGCTTAGTTTTTGCTTTGAAAGCATGAGTTTATCTGGATAAATGATTTATTTCAAAGGGGAAAATAAGGACAAAAGAAGTAGTGAAAATTCTGAATCTATTTAGTTCGCATTCCTAAGTAATTCCCAAATTTTGATTTTGATTATAATTGATTAATTTTAACCAAACAATCTAATCAACACCGTATATGTTACAAGCCATTATAGATTTTTTCAAGAACCTTTTTTCTGGAGGGAAAAAAGAAACTACTTCCTCCTCAGCGACAACTCCAGTTGAGACTCCAACAACTGAAGATGATCTTCCCGAAATCGTAGATGTAGAACCTCAAGATGGTGCAGATATGCCGTTGGAAGAATTGGATGAAGATGTTGTTTTGGTAAATGTAGAAGTCGATGTACCAGTCATCGAAGAAGATCCCGTAACGACTTCCGAGCCTGATGCCCCAACCAACACAACAGATTCAGATCCGCCAAAAGAAACAACTCCTGCACATACGCCTCGCTATCTTTGGATATTAGATAATGGCCATGGCCAAAAAACCAAAGGCAAACGTTCGCCAAAATGGGAAGATGGAAAACAGGTGTTGGAATATGAACTCAATCGAGGCGTCGTCAAAAAAATTATCGAGTCACTTGAAGCGAAAGGTGTCCAATATCATAATCTCGTTCCCGAAGAGAATGTCGGCAATATTTTAAAAACTAGAGTGGCTCGTGCGAATGCATTGAAAGTAACATCAGACTTACCACCAGTTTATATTTCTATCCATTCCAATGCTGGACCAGAAGATCAACCAGGCAATTGGTCCTCAGCAAAAGGTATCGAAACTTGGTATTATCGAACTAGTTTGGATGGACGGAAGATTGCTAAAATTTTTCAAAAAAACCTGATTTCCAAAACAAAGTGGTCTAATCGAGGCGTGCGTACTGGCATGGCTTTTTATGTTTTGAAATATACTTCGATGCCTGCGATCTTAACCGAAAATGGTTTTTTTAATCATAAGATAGAAGGTCGAAAATTGCTAAAAGAGGAAACTCGTCAACTCATTGCTGATGCTCATGTGAATGCAATTATCGAAATTGAAAAATATGGCTTCAAAGGTTTTCAAGGATGATTTTTGTAGTGATGAGCGATAAGTACTCATCACTAACTCAAAACTACTTTGATAAATAAATAACAAAACATGAGAAAAATCCTAATATTATTAACCTGTGTATGTTGTTGGAACCTAGCTTCCGCTCAATTACCCAACACCAATATTTACCTTTTTCAAATGGAACAACAAGGCGACAGTTCGTTCCTTTTTAAAAATCCACAATTTATAACTGGTTTTAATTCAACAGGGTATAACAACCAACCTGCGTTTATTTCTAATGATGAAATTTACTTCTCGATGGGTTCAACTTCGGAAGAATCGCAAACAGATATTATTTCTTTGAATTTAAAAACGCAAGTAAAAACACAAGTCACCAAATCCGAAGATCGAGAGTATTCCCCTACTCCTCTTTTAGAACCCTACTATTTTAGTTGTATCAGACAAGAGGCAGATGGAAAAAATACGCAACGACTTTGGTATTTCCCAACTGATAGATCGAGCAAGGGGAAACCACTTTTACCTGTCCAAACTAACGTTGGATATCATTGTTGGTTAATGGATGGATTGGTCGCACTATTCATCGTTGGCGAACCTCACAAGTTAGCGATCGCCAATACTTTGGATAAAACAGTCCTCACTTTGACTTCTAATATCGGAAGATGTTTACAACGATTGCCCAATGGAAATTTGGCATTTATTCACAAAGGAACAGAGGACAATTGGACGATCAAAGAATTAGATATCAATACGATGCGAAGCAAAACCATTGTCTCAACTATTCCTCAAAGCGAGGATTTCGTTGTACTGCCTAACAGCACTTTCTTGATGGCACAAGGCAGTAAATTATTTAAATACAAAAAAGGCTGGGACACCAATTGGTTAGAAATAGCTGACTTTGGAAAACATAAGTTGAAAAATATTACTCGAATGGCCATTAGCAAAAGTGGAAAAATCGCGCTGGTCGATGTGAAGTAACTTTGTAAACGAGGGATCGAATCCCTTCAAGGGATCTGATCCCTAATTACCTATAAAAATTAAATTAAAATGAAAAATATATTTCTCCTTCTCCTGATTACCATCCCTTTTTTAACTTTTGCCCAAAGTAAAAGAGCCTACAAAAAGGAAGTCAAAAAATTCCGTAAGCACTATAAACAAG
>Ga0209712_10003361_pt1 | contig 12977 bp, 12 predicted proteins | sample ArcOceMetagenome_FD_187443 | JGI IMG/M metagenome (GOLD analysis project Ga0209712, IMG submission 187443) | Marine eukaryotic phytoplankton communities from Arctic Ocean - Arctic Ocean - Greenland ARC118M Metagenome (SPAdes) (version 2) | ecosystem: Environmental > Aquatic > Marine > Oceanic...
CACGATTCACGATTCACGATTCACGATGCCAAGAATGCGCTCAAATGGATCAAATCGATGCATTAGAATCTTTCTCTTTGGCATTATATGCATATCGTTAGTTTTGAACTACAGATCCCATTCTGAAATACTAGCAACGCATCTAATACACGAAGAAGGCTTTGCAATTGAATTCGATGCAGCCAACAATGATAATAACGTTCCAGATATTAATAGCGTTGCACTGGCAGGTGACCAAGACCATACCGGTGGTACTGAACAAATCGTATTTGCTCAACTCTACGAGAGAGCCAAGCAAAGCAAGGAGCAATGCAGTCGTCAATATAGAACGGGAGCAAATGCAAATACAAATCATACCAAGCCAGCTTTATCATTGAATACGGCATCTTTCTCAAACCCGCAAATGATGCGCAACTCCAGTGTTGGTACACAAGAAGAAATTTGTCATTTACCACCAAAAGAATCATGCGTCTCGGACTATGAATACACTGCCGTTGTTACATTTCATGCCTCTGGCAATCATACGAATATTTCTCACAGAACTTTGTTTATGAACCTATTGGCATTAATCGCTAAAGACAACTTTGCCTTTGCTGCAACATCGTCAGGAACTCAATCCAAATCCAATAATGGACCGGATGCAGATGTGATTGTCCTCTATCACGGATCTGTGGAAAATTTGAACCGCGACAAAATGTACGGACGAAGGATACTCAATTGGCACAGAGACAATACTATCCGATTAGTTCATGAATCAGAACTCGTTCATGATTCAAATGGTAGTATTAATAATACACGCACAGAAGGAATTTTATTTTACCTCTTTCATGAGTCATTGGTGAAGTACATGCAACATGATATCATCCTTTACTTGGATGGATCAGTGCCATTCGCAGGGATGGGAAATGGCGTAGGAATAGGTGAAGTGAGTGTTGTAGATACTTTGCAAGTTGGGTTTCAACTCATGCGGAATAATGCACAGATATTAGTTGGGAATCAATTGTACCACTACAGTGGTATATCTCCTTTGACGACTGGAATCAGGAACAATGCAGTAGCAACGGCAACTAACCATGACGATTTCGTCCCTGTCTGTCAAGACGAGGCTACGAATACAAGCAGTGCACATACTCAAGAGAATGAAGTTTCCATTTTGAACTTTTCTGGAATATTCTTACACCGCAACTATCTATGTTTCATTTGGCGCGATGAATTCAGTGCACTGCGAGAATTGATCGGCTCAATGACCAATCAATACACAACTACGAGTACGAGTACGAGTAACGCCAACCACAGTATCATCATGGAGTTGACGTCATTGTTTGTGACGCAAGTAGTGACGCAAGTAAGTGGGAGATCGCCTCTCCTTTACCCTTTGGTGAAACCATCTTGGTCACGGAACCATAATTCCCAAGTAGATGCGTCTACTAGGAGACTTTCCGAGATTGCAGTAATGGATGGTGGCAATGTTGAATCTCACTCAGATACACCCCGGCGTCGACGAAGCAATTGGGTTGCACCAAATGATACTGTTGCCACATTCCACCATTACACCACCGAGGACCGACGCAAACTATCAGAAATAGAAGGAAATCATATCATGCAACCGAAATCGCAATCGCAATCGACACAATCGGTATCATCCGAAGATGTATTGTCTATTTTGAACTATTTTGGAAGCTATTCCAAGGACCCTTCATGCTGGTGCAGCAGCGTCGATGACCAACCTCCTATCGTTGGTTCTCAAACGAGCTGCTTGTCTCAATGTCATCCTGGCCATGAGGGGAGCGACATTATTTCCACAAAAGATTTATCTTGGATGACTGCAAACAAGACACGATGTAGATAACTCATGTTATAAGTAGGATCTTATCTCTTGCTATTCTAGCATCCGTTTGCCACTTGATTGTACATTGCATACATTTATATCGTTCTCTACGTGTAAAGTATACATTTTGTATTATGTATTATGTATTAGGATGATACGTACGTATTGTATAATACCGGTATTGGTATCATTCTCTCACTCACTTCTCTCGAACCAACAAACATTTATCATTTAAAGAAAATTCAGCTTTCTGTTGACCTTGACGTCTACCGCACTGTCATTGACTGCAGTCGCAACTACGGCGGTCCATGGTCCATCTTCCCACTTGAGACTCATTTTACCATCACTATTGACAGTCGTGGTAATAGCATCTGCTCCATCAAGACTCTTCCTCCAAGCCACTGATACATCACCCTTCGATGTAACAGTAGGAGTGATACGATGTCCTTCTGCAACCTGCTGCGCTACAGTCAATTTTTGACTGGAAGCTGAAGCCTCAACGGTGACGGAAGTATTGTCCGCATCGTATCCAAGAATAACATCTGCATCGGAGGATTGGATATTGTAACGAGGGTTGACAGAGATTCTTCCTCCCATGGCATCGAATCCTTTGCACACTTGAACCTTTTGGGATCCATCTTTAGAAACTACTTCAAGGGAAGTATCCCAATCACTGTTATCTGCAGCGACATTGAAACTGACACTGTTGGATCCATCGAGGGCAGCAGTTGCTTTTGAGGAGAGATTCCATCCTGCAGCAGTTGTTTTTACCTTGCCCCAAACAGATTTTGGCAAACTTAGCACATCAAGAGTTGGCTTGATGCTTGATGTTGCTCCAGCCTGATTAATTTGCAAAAGAGAAATCCATTTTAGTTAGTCTATGAATAGTGAAATCCCGTGACAATTGGTGTTATGCATGATAGATAACTAATAACCAACAAATTCATAATTATACACGTTTACTCAGTGTATTCACATGTATTTCGTGTTCCTCACCTCAAAATCACAACCTAGGGCAGAAGCCGAAGCTCCCCATGCAACGATTGGGTCAAGTCCTTCAAACGGACCAGAAGTTCCACCATTAATTCCTTGAAGGTCTACCTATGATGGCGTGTTGACAAAGACAAGCATTAGTATATAGAATATTGCAAGGTCAAAGTAGACGTGAACTTAGACGTCCAGTAATGTTGAAAACAGCGAGTCAAATCAAACAACAATCAGTACAGTCCACATGCGCAAATCACAATGACGTGAAATGAAAACTCATGAGACATATTCAATACGGCGTTCGTTCCGTCTACGTGTAGATCCTAGATATAGATACTTACGGCCACCGTTGGGTAAGAAACTCCTGCATCAGCAGCAGCAATAAGAGCAAAGAGAGTGGCAATTTGAAGTTTCATCTTGGAAGATCTATTTGAATTTGGGTTTGTTGAAGAAAGATGACAATGCAATGATTCTTTGGAAGTGGCAAACCGACCGTTTGATGACACGACACCTTCAACGAACCTCCTCCAATAACAGGGTGATTGAAGATCACCAAAAAAACGTAGAATTGTGACACCAGTGCTAACCGTGTTTGACACCAGTGCTAACCGTGTTAGGGCCGCATGGAAGAAGATATCTTTTTCTGACAACTTCTACTTTGAACCTTATCCCGGTAATATAACGGTCGTAATCACAGCGACAACGCTTGGAAACTGCAGTTCTTCTTTCACAAAAGTATAAACAAGTATGTACAAAATCGTTTCTACATTTTGTTATGAGCAGCGAGCATTACTAAAAATTTACCTCCCTGTCGCTTCCCTGTAGTCAAAATCCTCAAACTGAATACGACCCCCACTAAGGCGCCACACTTGGTGACCTTCAATTACATCATTTCCACTTCCATCGCTAACCTCATGCGAAACTTGAACCAGTTCCATTCCTTTTGATCCCTGGACAATCGATAAACTAGCAGTCAGAATTGTCTTACCAGAAGCTTCCTCTATTTCATTAATAAGTAAAGTATCAGGTGCTAGCTCAGTTAATTTCATAGATATCGGCCCCCCTTCTTCTAACGAACGCAACGTCATGGAAGGAGATGCCGAACCAATATTTTTCTCTCCTTGCATGACAACTTCTCTAGTTTTTCCATTTGGGAACGTGAGAAAACTAGAAAGAGTGACAGTGGTTCCATTGATATCATATTTCACTCCTCCACTTAGCTTCAATTTTGAAACAGGTACAAGATCAGCACCAACGTATCTGCAAGCTCCAGTCCATTCTATTCCAGCAATTCTGCTAATGACAGGAAATGCTTTGAAGGGAGGGGGAGGAGCAGGAGGAGTTGAGGCCTGTTCTCGGTCGTCGAGTTCCGACATATAGAGTCTTGTCCCCCGTGTTTGTAATCCCAATTTGTTTGCATCCGTTTTAAAGACGGCACCGCCAATTGGCGCAAAGGCAAAGCTCTGTGCACATTTGCAAAGAATTGCAATCTGTATGATATTATTGATACCTTTCATTTCTGCTAAACGCTCGCTGCAAGTGTACTTTACTGTAGATACAGTTACAGTTACAGGTGTTCCGGTATAAATACAGGAGATTGGAGAATGTAGTTAGTACAGTAGTAAAACGGAACACTCACTTGTTGCATGTTGGGTTGGTTGTATTTTGTATTTTCAGCTTCAGTCCATTTTCTGCGTCAGAACGATCACATCTTTGTTCTTTCCCCTCCTGTCCCCTTTACTACTTATTTGTTCCCCGATCTTGCAAAGATCTTTTTCAATTTGAAATTTGTCCGTTGCAGCAGATGCCCTTTCGATCGCCTTTTTTTCCCACCACGTTTTCAAAAAAATTGTGACACCAGGTGTCAAAATCATTGGCATGTTGGCATGTTGACATTGACTCAGACGATCAGGTAAAAACCTACGGTGACACCTTCGATCTGTACGTACCTTGAAGCAATGCTGAAACCTCCTTGAATCTGTATCTTTTCGTCTTTGCAATTTTGAAAGAGGAACAACGGTTGACTCATAATTTCTCATCTAGAAACAATCACTTCAAACTTTTTCTATCCTATTCAAAATGAAGCTTTCATCAATCACCCTTCTTACTCTTATCGGATCCGCTGCTGCGAGCAAGCCTTCTTTGACTGTAAGTTGTTTGAAACTTGAGATAACTGTTTGCATTTCATTGAACACGATTCAGTGCGATTTGAAATTGAAGTTGAAGTTGGATTAGTTGAATAGATTAGTTGAATTGGATCAAAGGATGTTAGACTACTGTCACTTCTTGATTCACTGCCCATCTGCATGAGAGCGGATGTATTATTTCCACTATCTCTCTCTTGTTGAATGCATCTTCAGGCGTGAAAAGTTCGACGAGATTCACAATGTTCAAGCAGTATTCAAATCTCAAAACGATTCAATTCAAGCGATCGATATCAATCTTTTCCAGCTTGATTCGATTCAATTCAATTCAATTCATTTAAGCAATCCGAACCAAACCAAAACAAACTATTATTCACTCTCAAATTTATCATCTAACACAAACAACTATACCCAAACTTACAGGTTAACGTACAGGATGGAAGTTTCTCTGATCTCGGAGGACTCGACCCTACCCTCTCCTGGTCTGCATCCACCACTACCGGAGATGTCGACATCGAGTACGGAATCGAGGCATCTGCTCGCCCAACTTCGGACATTGCTTCCCTCCCCAAGAACATCTGGGGTAAGGCTTCCACCAACCTCAACGGATGGGGAGTATCTGCTCGTGCTCAGTTCGAGGGAACCGATTTCACCAACGCTGCTGTAGAGATTGATGCATCCAACGATGAGGTTGATCTTGATATTCATCTCGAGGCCAGTGCTGGAGATGGATTTGCTGTCAAGACCGTCTCTGCTGTCAAGGGAATCGATGCTGATGGAGCTCGTGTTACTGTCGAACCTCGTTACAACGTTGAAACCGAAGAGTCTGATGTTGTCATCAACTACAGCAAGGATGGAACCGAAATCTCTCTTACTGCCTCTCAGGATGCTCAGTCTGTTACTCTTTCTCGCCAGATCGATGATGATAACAGAGTTGCTCCTACTCTTAACAGCAGTGGAGATATCTCTATTGCATGGGAGCGTGGTCTTGGAGATGACAACAGCATCACCACTACTCTTACACCCGATGAATCCATCAACGTTGAGTGGCAGGATGCTGATTGGACCGCCACCATCAACATGCCTCTTGATGGAACTGATATCACTGGAACCAATGTTAGTATCAAGAGAGAGGTCAGCTTCTAAATGCCAATGTTAGGTATCAAGAGAGAGGCCAGATTCTAAATAGGTTAGAAACTGACTCCGACTGACTGGAAATTCAAATGGCGTTGGGATGCAATTGCAAAACTTTGTAAAAACTTTATGCTTTATTTTTGGGAACTTGCCCGCCGACGGTGCAAGCCAAATCGAAATATTAGTGTAACTAGATAATCAACTTTTAAACCGTTGGAAAAAACAACCGCGTCTTCTATATTATGTACTGTACAGGTGGTGGTACCTGGTCCCAATAGCTCTACTTCTCTGCCTTTTTGTAAAAGGAAGGGAAAGGATTCATTCGAGCTCACTACACGTACTTGAAATGCAAGCAAATGTTCACTTTTCGTCCGGCGGACTTTCACTAGATGCATGTTCATGTGTTATCCATTTTGAGCACCAGCAGCGAAGATCAATCCCAAAGAGCAATTTGTTATTTAATGTCAGCCTCCAGTGATCGCTCTTGAAAGGAATTGAGAATGTGACTGCTCTTGAAAGGAATTGAGAATTTTATTGACCAAACACAAATTTGTAAATTTCTGTACAACAAACAACAAACGAGTGTAATTTGTGAGAGAAACGAAACTAAACACTAAACTAATCAATAAGCTATTAAATTTCAAACAACTGACAATAATTGACAAGATAGATTTCAGACAATCTGAAATTCCTCACTGCTCTATTTTCTATTTGTACCATTCTACCAGCCGTTTACTGGCTTTGTACTTTATTATAACTTGTCTTCTCACGCTTTCCAATTGTGCAATAATACCTATACCTATGCAATTCCCAAGAAATGATTTTTGAAGGTTGCCATGGTTCGAGGTTCTTTTTACAGTAGCGGCTGCAGGGGGGGAAAGTAGTATTGAGGCCAGATTTACGATTCGTGTAATGTGACATTCGCATGTTGAATGTAATGGTCACGACAATTAGACCTGCCTCAATGATTATTCTGCTGTTGTGTAAAAAATATGCACCACTATGATGATACAAAACACATATTGAATATGCAGAGATACATTCTTCGAAAAGGGATTTGAATTACTCGGCGTTGGGGGGATTTGTTCGAATGCTGGAATGATTTATCACGCGGTATGTGCATTCATGCTTTGCTTTACATTGCCTTGCCTTGGCTTTCCAGGTGTCGCGTGGCAGCCGGGGAATGCGGCAATTGGTTTGAAGGAGGCGAAAGTGTGAAAAATGTGTGGTGAAATATGTTCTGATAAATAAATTCAAATACAAGTACGTGTAATGAGATTGAAAATTCAGATCGGTGAAAGTTTCTTCTTTATCAAGTTTATACAACATTTAAAATTGTGGAGTGTAGTCTCTGCTTATACTATCTGGTTATATGAATATTCCCTCTTCGTGTATTTTCAACTGCAATCAAAAATAGTTGATAAATACAAGAGAGATGCATGCCTCACGCCTCACATAATTACAAAAGAGATGTGGTCTCGCTGTAAGAATCTCCCTTTTCCCAACCATAATCTTCTCTTGCATCTTGAATTGCATCATCAACATTCCAATCAGACATTTCCAAATAAGCCATAGCTTCCTTCTTACCAAATACCATCATTCCAGTATCTTCGTCCCTCTTTTTCTTGAATGTATTGAGAAAGATTTGAACAAGTTTTTGTTTCTTTTGTTCTGGCGTAAGAATCTGCGGTTGCGCCGCAAGTCCCTTTCCCATTTTATCTTGAATAATGAGAGTTGAGGGAGCTGATGCAAGATTGGATCCAGAGAACATGTTACATTGACGAAGTTGCGTGGGAGTAGTGCTGTACTTGAGACAGATTCCTTGGAGCGTATCCGTGGGCAGTACAGAATGGGAAATGAACTTGGGACCTTCTTTCGAGCTGTCGTTATCGTTATCGTTGTTATTGTAGCCGCCTTCCTCTCCTTCGTGAACAATATGCGCCGATTGAAAATCAACCCTGCGACCATCACGAACGGTTTCATGCTGTCTCATGGGCTCTCCCACTGGTATTGCAAGAGGAGTATTCTTTTCATCGGTTAGATCGACAACAATCCATTCTCTAGTTTGCACATCGCGGCTCCATGCTTTGCCCTTGGGAAGCTGAAGTGGCGTTTGGATGTCCTTGTAGTTTGCAGTTTTGGGTACACAAAGCTGCTGACGCTTCCATGGTAGAAACCCTCCCTCTGACATTTTGATTTATTTATGATTTTAATACCTGTCTTTTCTTGGAGTGATCCGGATTCAGCAGTCACAGAAGTTACTGCCGACTGCTGACTGCTGACTGCTGACTGCTGACTGAGACTGTTCACAACTGTTCCAAAAGAACTTCCAAGTTAGTTCCACCAAGTGCTCGCAGTACGTAATTAGTAGGTTGAAATGGACATCACATTTGTAGCTATTTTAGTTCGACAGTGCACCAATAAATAATAAATAACCTGATGCATGAACCGGAAAAACGAAAGAATCAGAATGGGTCACTTTTCTCAAAATACAAAAAATTAAACAACCGACTTTAAACTTTGTGAGAAACGACGAAAACAATAATTACATAAAGTGTGTGTTGTGTGTGTGTTATAAACGTGTGTGGAATCGTTTTGTTCCGAAAAATCTATGATATCGTGCAGCTCGGTGTTGCGACTACTTATTTATTTGTATAGGAGGCACATCATTGGCAGATTCTGAATCACCTGTCGTCTGCCTCGTACTGCTGCTGTAGCCAACAAGGATCATGTATGGAAGCCTTGATCATTTCCACATGATTATATTATGAACAAATACAACCGACGAAGCGACATGAAGCTTTGGATCGTACTCTGGGCAATGCTTAGTTGGGTTCATTCGAACCCTGATCTTAGCCAGAGTCAGAACACTGTATCTACAACTGCTATTGGATATGTCAATGATTATATTCAATATTGATAACAATAACTCTGCAACGATTCGCAGTATTGCTAATATTGGATGACGGAATTATAAACGAGATTGTTCAAGTTGTCTATTCCGACTCGACTTTGAAGACCGTGGAGGTAGACATGCCAATTGATCTTAGAGATGTTGTCATTGAGCAAGACGAAGGTATCGCTATAGAGGATGTTCCTCGTTTGAAAGTCATAACCACATTGTTGCAATAGCCACATCAGGGCCGAACGATAAGTAATGGATAATTCATTTGATCATCATCAGCATACTCCAAATATGTGGTTCTGAGTATTATTATTGTTATTATGATAATTCTTATAATTTCGTCGCCTTCTTATACAACAACGTTGCCGTATTTCTACACCATTTCAGCCCAATCAGTTGGAGAGTTTGTATATGCATTGAATACGCAACATCCAAACCTCGAGATGTCTCCAACTTTGAAGAAGCACTTGATTGAATTAATTGTGTGGAGCAAGGGTAAAGATATGATTCGTAAAGATACCCAGATACTCTATCATTCTCTATCATTTGTGTTTATGTAATTTAAAAAATGAGCAAATTCTTATGTATTTTGTTGCTGTTGACCACCCCAGCAAAAAAGGAACAGACATCATAATATCATCATGCGTTCAAACTTTGTGCCTCCAAAAATTAGATATACATATCCGCTGTTCCTAATCTTAAATCTGCCGCTTGAAATCTGCATTCGACCCACGGTAGATACTACAAATAATAGCTGCCTTTAGCGCAGCAGCTCCTGACAGCGCTTCCCGTTGAAAACCAATATCCTCCAGTCGATCGATCCTGTCTTGCGAAAGAATAAGATGTGTTTGCATTCCATTTTGTATCGTATTGTATGTTGCTCTCATGTTCTTACACCACCTTACCAGTGATGGATCGGCCGGATATTTTTGAGGGGCATTGCAGTGTTCCGTGTCCAAAGTCCTCTTTGAATGCTATCAGCTCGCGACAATGCTTCATCGAAGATGTAGGAGTCGACTTACCATTTGAAGCTAATCTGTTCCAGTCATTCAATCCTGTCATGCGAGAGATTTTTTGGATTTTCGGGTGTTGTTCTCGTGTACATGTAGCTGTACTATTTCCCCAAGAGAGAATGGCTGTCCATGGGACAAACGGACTTGTCAAAATGTAGCTCGGAATGGACATCTCTCCTGCCTGCAATATGCAACAGAGAATGGCTGTCCATGGGCGCTGAAGCTTGCGATTTTGCAGCTATTAGTGGACATCTCTCCTGCCTGCAATATGCAAGAGAGAATGGCTGTCCATGGGGCGCTGCAACTTGCGACTTTGCAGCTATAAGTGGACATCTCTAGAGAGAATGACTGTCCACATACGAAGCAGCTAAATTGGGTGCTAGATATCGGAAGTGAATGCCAGCAACAAAATAAAATTTCGAGTATGTAGTCAAGAACGGATGTCCCATGGAAGAGATTGACATCATAGAGTCTCTAACCTTATCTAAAATTGCATTTGAGGATTCATGGTACCTGGAATGTACGTGGTAATAAACAAGCTATGAGGAATTTGCTATATGGTCGAGTAGTGACGATTAATAATTCTCATGACAGTGATGTATGTTGTGTAACCGACGTGATTATGTCTGCTTTCAACGTTGTTATTGATCCGAACACTGGTGAAGAAGATGAAAGAATTCCTACTTGTTTTTATTATTTAAAGTATATATGCAAGTATTTTGGTTGTTGGTTGTACCCATACATTTCATATGTACGAGAACGTGTCGTAGGCCGTCTTCAGAGAAGCATTTCAAAAGCAGCTTGAGCATATAGATCAAATAGAAGACATTCATGTATCTTGTAATGGCCTCAGATCATTTCCGGACCGCTCCTCCGAAGAAGATTATGTATGTAAATGCAGGAAGGGCAAGGCTATGAAAACATGTGAAGAAAGAAGAAGAAATCCTTGTGTTTTGACGTGTTGTTATTTGTTCATGCTTCTTCCTGAATGATGTAAGTGTAAGAAACAAGAAACAACAGAATCAATCCTTGCTGTTCATGTTCTTTTGGACAGCGATCCATCTTCTTGAGTCATATAAAGCCAGCAAAGAAAGTAGAAGCAAGTAATTTTCACACTGTTGCTCTATCTTCCTGAGCAGTGTTACTGATCCATCCTCTTTAGAGTAGGATTGCAAGAGCAGGACAAACATGCAACGCAAGATCAAGGTAGTATGCATTCATGTTTCTTTCAATACCCTTGACGTTGGCGTAGAGTTCTTCCGTGAAAAAGATCTTTTTGATAAATAAAACAGAAAAGACAACCAAGAAATATCCAAAGGAGCGAACATAATCGATACCCCAGCCAAGGGCTGCAATCAGCGCTCCAATCGATGTGATAGACACACCTAGTGTATTCATGAAAAGTGGAGTAAGCTCATCAGTCTCTTTGCATTTCATTACTTTGATTGCCCCTTTTGGGAAAAAGAATATCGGGAGTCCCATAGCAATGTAGACGACTGCTTGAATTTTACATGCTAGACGCATATAGGTCTGGTAGTAAACTGATATATAAAAGATAACAGAAGAGAGACAGAGCATGAACAGGTCGAGGCTTCTGGATGGGCCAATCGTGTCAGCTTCGTCGTTCAACAAGGAATGCAATGCCTCAGCAATCCATAAGAGATGATTCACTGCAGATGGCAGCAAAACACCAAAGTCGTTCAAGATGAGGCAGTATGTTGAAATACCAGCATTCAACATGCTCAAACTGGCACGTCTCACAATCTTGGCATTTATGGCGCTAATATCATCACGAACGCCATACTTCTTGGCAGCCTTGTTAGGTGCTAGCGTACCATAGATTCCTTTGAAGATAAGCACAAGACCAATGATCTTTGCGGTTTGTACTGGCGAGATGAAGTCATGGATCAAAGATCCAAGGGTTTGAAGGTGAGTTGAAATAGAGTTCATAGTTGTAGTTACGATTGACTTTTCGTTTTTGTTTTTTGTGAACACTTTGTCGGCAAAAAGCAAAAGAGAAGGCTCACGATTGGAATAAACTATGCTTCGGTTCTCAAATAGCGGCCTAATTTGACATCATGAAGTTATTCACAGAACATATGGCAGGATGTGAAACAGCTACAACTTGCGCGGAAACCAGCAAAGTTCGCTCATCTTCAATGTCGATGGCGCAGCCAGCAAAGACATCGGAGAGAGCCAAGAAGGGGGGATCTATGATAATTCAAAGCCACCAATTGTTCTCAAACCAGTTGACATGACCGTCATCAACTCTGGCTGTGACTTTCTTCCTTGTCTACACTTTTTGTTGTGTGGAAGAATGGCTTATACCTGGCGAAGGTGTTGAAAAAGAAAGTGAGTCGTGAAACATGGAATAATTTGTACCCTGTTGGCTTTCGACAAAGTCAGGATGTTTGGGTGTCGGTGCAAGCACACGTAACTATTGTTTATGACATGAACCCTCAAACAAAACATGCATTCCATAATTATCGCATTCGTCTTCTCTCTCGCCCATTGGAGAAAGAATCGATTACAATTATCAGCAGCAGCAGCAGCAGCAGCAGCGGCAGCAGCAGAAAAAAAAATCACCAATCGAAGCCATTGTTCTCTCTCGCCCTTTGGACATTGGAGGAGGCAGGAGAGATGGCCAGTGTCGCTGGGTCCTGGTAAAAGTTAAAAGTTCAATAATAATAATGGACTTAGTCACACGTGTAATTTTAGTGGCTTGCTAGCTTCCTTTTTGATCATTTCAGTTAGCAGATGTTACGCCCAAATATACATCAGAACCGGCACCATTATTGCTAGCTCTCCTGGATGGTACTTTGAAGTTGGTAGTAGAGAACAAACTTTCGTGTGTTTGTGATTATCACAACGGATGTTATTTTTACCGTTTCCAGTTTGTATTTTGTAGCCGCGAAAAGCACTGAGGCAGGCACGACAGTAAACACAATCGCAAGCAAGCATCACGC
>Ga0209712_10003362_pt1 | contig 12977 bp, 10 predicted proteins | sample ArcOceMetagenome_FD_187443 | JGI IMG/M metagenome (GOLD analysis project Ga0209712, IMG submission 187443) | Marine eukaryotic phytoplankton communities from Arctic Ocean - Arctic Ocean - Greenland ARC118M Metagenome (SPAdes) (version 2) | ecosystem: Environmental > Aquatic > Marine > Oceanic...
GAATGCCTGGAATGACCGCTTATTTTGGGTTGTTAAATACGGGTTTACCTATAGCTGGCGAAACAGTCGTGGTATCAGGTGCCGCTGGAGCCGTAGGCTCAGTTGTCGGACAAATAGCTAAGATAAAGGGCTGCAAAGTCGTGGGGATTGCTGGCGGTGCTGACAAATGTGCCTACCTTGTAGATGAGTTAGGTTTTGATGCGGCCATTGATTATAAAAATGAGAACGTGAAAAAAGCGCTACGAGTTGCCTGTCCTAAAGGCGTTGACGTGTATTTCGACAATGTTGGTGGTGACATACTTGATGATGTGTTGACCCAAATTCGTATGAAGGCACGCATAGTAATCTGTGGTGCGATCAGCCAATATAACAATACAACGGCTGTAAAAGGACCGTCTAACTACCTTACTTTATTGGTCAACAGAGCTAGGATGGAAGGTATTGTGGTTTTTGATAATGTTGCTAATTATTCTAAAGCAGCTGCTGAAATGGCAAACTGGATAGCAGAGGGGAAATTAGTCGCTAAAGAACATGTGGTTAAAGGTATCGAGCATTTCCCAGAAACATTATTGATGCTGTTTAACGGTGAAAACATGGGTAAATTAGTCTTAAAAGTAGAAGCAGATTAATAATAATAAGCAAATGGCATATTTAGATTGAGAAACATTTTATGAAAAAAGATATATTTGATTTAACCGGTAGAGTCGCGTTAATTACAGGTGCAAGCCGAGGTATAGGTGAGTCTATAGCACGATTACTTGCTACCTATGGCGCAAGAGTGATTGTTTCTAGTCGCAAGATTGATGGTTGTGAAGCCGTTGCACAGAGTATTCGCGACGACGGCGGTGATGCAGTAGCTATGGCCTGTCATGTAGGGGAAATGGCGCAGATTGACAACATCTTTGAACAAATTAGCGAGAAATATGGACGTTTAGATATTCTAGTTAACAACGCAGCCGCTAATCCATACTTTGGTCATATATTAGATACTGATTTAGCGGCATTTGATAAAACGGTTGATGTAAATATTCGTGGATATTTCTTTATGTCGACCGCTGCTGGCAAAATGATGAAACAGCAAGGTGGTGGTGTTATTTTAAATACTGCGTCAATAAACGGAATATCACCGGGTATGGGACAAGGTATTTATTCCATTACTAAAGCGGCTGTCATCAGTATGACTAAGTCTTTTGCAAAAGAATGTGGTGGTCTGAACATAAGAGTTAACGCTTTATTACCAGGTTTAACCGAAACCAAATTTGCCTCAGCGCTGACGAGTAACGAAAAAATCCTTAAAACAGCACTTATGCAAATACCATTAGGAAGAACTGCGCAACCAGATGAAATGGCAGGAACGGTTTTATACCTTGTTTCAGATGCTTCTAGTTACACAACTGGCACTACTGTTGTAGTGGATGGCGGTTTTTTAAGTTAGGCTTTTTTTAGTGTGAAATTTTATCGACGGCAACCGTATAGTTGCCGTTTTTATATTATGTATATTCAGAGGTGAGCATGGCTGGTGGTCTTATTAATAGTAAAAAACGCTACTCATTACTAGCGATATGCATGGTATGTCTGACGCTTTTTTATCGTTACTTGGAGAGACCAATACTTCTGACATTACAATCTATGCATCACCTTATTAGCAACACCTCATTAGCAACAACAATCACACTTTGAAAATGGACAGCAAGCGTATCAATGTTTCCAATATTACGGTGGTATTGATGCTTATATTATTGAAAATAACTGATGCTTTAGAATCGAACTTTGGCATCAAACAAGTTGTAGGTCTTAGCGCCGTTGCTGCAGCTATTTACCTAGTGCTGTCTAATTTATCTAAGGATGATATCCCGCTTAATTTTTTTATCTTGGCTAAACCCACCTTTTTTTAAATAAACTTATTAGTTGCCCTTGTCATATTATCTTTCCTAAATCAGAATCTTATTTCTAACTTCCAGATATTATTCAGGTGATAAATTAACAATCAGCGCTTAAGGTAGAACTAAATACCTATCAGCATGAATTTATGAATAAGGATTTAAAGGTTTCTAATACAACCGTTTATAGCCATTATTTTCAGATGTTAAAGGTACTTTATACATAGAAGTCAACCTTGTATGCTTATATTAGTGTAAAGGATCCATAACGTAAGATACTAAAATATATAAGTATTTTAATTTATTTTTTTGCCAAACACCCCATTAATGCGCTTTAATAGTGGCGGCGTCTATTTCAATATTATCTAAGGCTTACTGCATGTGTAAACTGAATAAAAAAGGCTTATTGTTAGCCAGTGTTGCTTCTTTCTTATTTGCCTGTTCGGCAACCCAATCTGATGTGCCTATTGTTATTAACGATGACGCGGCACAACCAAAGTTAATCAAAGCAGTTCAAACGCTGTCAACTAACATTCAGTCTAAACTGTTAACCCTAGAACAAATTATGGCTGATCCTGATTGGATGGGACGCCAACCTACTTCTGCGTATTGGGCTGATGATAGTCACGCTGTGTTTTATAAACAAAAGCAGCTAGGTTCGCCCTTATCTGACTTATGGACTAAATCGATAAATGATCAAAGCAATGGCAATAAAGTAGAGTTAGCTGAACTGCACTTATATGCCTACGAAAAACGTATTGTTAGTCAAAATAAAAAAATGGCCGCATGGGTGTTTGAAGGTAATGTTTTTGTAAAAAACCTTGCAAATAATCAATTACAGCAGCTAACCAAAGACAACAAGCAGCCATACAACTTGATGTTTCTAAATGATGGGCGTTTAAGTTTTCAAAGTGGTGATGCAATTTATGCTATTCACCCAGAAAAAGGTCTTTATGAGCAACTCGTCTCATGGCAATTTGCCGATGAACCTAAGGCATTAGATGAGCCTGAAGATTACATTGCCGAGCAACAACAACAGCTAATTGAAGTGGTGGCTTTAAAACGTCAGCAAAAAGCTTTACGTTTTAAAAGAGAACAACAGCTTACTCAGCAAAATAATACCCTTGCCCCTGCTGATTTCTATTTTCCAGAAGATAATGAAACCGTAGAAGTCAGTTTATCGCCTAACGGTAAGTGGTTAGTGCTGGTTGAACAAGAACAGTCTAGTTGGCGTGACGATAGTGATGTTATGCCTAATTATATTAATGAAGACGGAAGAATAACCACCGACAATGTGCGCCGAAGGGTTGCTGATGCTCAACCAGTAAAACACAATATTTGGATACTCAATTTAGATAATAGATCGAAACGAGAACTCAGTTATAACAGTTTGCCTGGATATAACGAAGACGTATTGGAAACAGTAAAACGAGAGAACGCAGCAGCTAAGGGTGAAAAATATACTGCCAATCGCCTGCCTAGAGACATTAGCCTTATGCAAGATTGGTATTGGTCGCAAGGTGCTATTCAATGGCATGCCGATGGTGAAAATGTTGCTATTATGTTGGAAGCGTGGGACAACAAAGACAGATGGCTTGCTACCATTGATACTGCTAAGGCAACTTTAATCAATCAACACAGATTACATGATAATGCTTGGGTTAATTATAAGTTCAACAGCTTTGGCTGGTTAAATACAAGTACTGCTCTGTACTATTTATCTGAGGAGTCAGGCTATGCACATCTTTATCTTAAACCGTTAAATGGGCAAGCTAGAGCCGTGACATCTGGAAAATTTGAGGTGGACTCTTTGACGTTAACCTCAGACGATCAATTTATGTATTTTAAGGGAAATAAAAAACATCCGGGTATATACGAGATATACCGTGTGGCTTTAGCTGACAATACGCTACAAGAAATAACCAACCTTAATGGCATGACAGGTTATCAATTAAGCCCAGATGAACAGTCGTTATTATTGACTCATTCCAGCTTAGTACGTCCACCAGAGCTATACTTGCAATCTGTTACCAACCAATCAGTTTCCCAGCTTACTCAAACAACCAGTCAGGCATTTTTGGACATAAACTGGCTTGCCCCCGATATAGTGCCAATTAAATCTTCGCATACAGAGCACCCCATATATTCGCGGGTTTATACCCCCAGAGATATGCAAGCCGGTCAAAAGTATAAAGCTGTCGTGTTTAACCATGGTGCAGGATATTTACAAAATTCTCATCTTGGGTGGTCGGGCTACTTTAGAGAATTTATGTTTCACAATTTACTAGTACAACAAGGTTATGTGGTACTTGATATGGATTATCGTGCATCAGCGGGTTATGGAAGAGATTGGCGCACGTCTATATATAGACAAATGGGCACACCAGAAATCCAAGATCTTGAAGATGGTGTTGAATGGTTAGTTGCAAACCTTAATGTGGATGTAGAAAGGGTAGGGACTTATGGTGGTTCTTATGGAGGCTTTATGACTTTTATGGCATTGTTTACTTCTCCTGATTTGTTTCAAGCTGGTGCTGCATTAAGACCCGTCAGTGATTGGGCTCACTATAATCATGGTTATACTTCAAATATACTTAATACCCCTGATATTGATCCTATCGCTTACGAAAGAAGTTCTCCTATCTATTTTGCTGAAGGATTAGAAAAGCCATTACTGATTAACGCACCTATGATAGACAGTAACGTTTTCTTTGTGGATGTAGTGAGACTAGTTCAGCGTTTGATAGAATTAGAAAAACAGAATTTTGAAACCGCAATTTATCCAGTAGAATCACACGGCTTTGTGCAACCCAGCTCCTGGTTAGACGAGTATCGTAGGATCTACAAATTATTTGAAACCAACCTATAGGTTGGTTTTCACCCAAGATCACTATGGCTATGCTTGTCTTGTCGACAGATAAAGTCATTGTGATAAAAATATATTTACTTGGTAGAGATATAAATTCTTATATTTGAAAAAGCAATGTTTTCGGTTATGACTATGTAAAGTTCGATTATAGTGACTTGGGTACTGAGAATTTTTAATCAGAGGTGTTCTTAATTCACATATTGACCACTGATTTAAAGAGTTTAATTCATAATTTTTGCTTTACTGTTTTAGCATTATTGACTAACAAATAATAGATGATCATTATGCAACCAGAGATTGTGCCAAACAAATGAGCATCAATTGCTACATTAGCGTTTATTAATTTTGCAACATCCGCGCTAGCACCAAATGCTTGTTCGTATAAAACCTTAACCCAAACAGCTATTAACATTATCCACCCAGTTTTGAGCTTTTGTCTGATATCAAAATAAGCGCCAATAACAAATAAACCATGCAGTACGCCAGATAAACCTACGTACCACTGCATGTGATGTGCAAAGTAATACAAGCCTATAGATGTACCCAAACATAACGCCAAAAATTGCATCAAGTAGGGAAGTATTTTGTAGTGATGACCGTGCAATGCCCATAACAAAGTCAATCCAGTTAGGTTTAACAACAGGTGTGAGGTGTTAGTATGCAGTAAATGCCCCGTTATTAATCGCCACCACTGAAAATGATTAAGCTGATCTCTATCATAAGCGAACAAATTACTGCTCAATGGCTCTGCAAGGGCCAAAACAATACTAATGATTACTATTAATGCGGGAATTAAGCTGTATTTTGCCTGGACAGGTAGATAAGACATATTTGTTTTATTAGATTACATATAAAACTATGATACCGAATTTTAATTAGACAAGTTAGCTTCAGTTTTTGTAATTGAACTATTATTTTTTTAGAAAACTTATTATATACGCTGTGTTGAACAGTAAATACCAAGATAAAAGTGATTTTTTAGTATCTACATTTTATTTTGATATTTTAGCTTGCTCTCATAGTTTTATCTAATCATGCTTTATGATGTATCAAAAAATAGAGAGGTATTAGCCTCTCTATTTTATCAACATTATTGTAAACATTGTTTATTGAGCTTTTAAATTCAAACTATTACTGAATATTTTCTGAGTCAGAAAACTCATCTGCAAATAAAGGACTGCTTAAGTAACGCTCTGATGCACTAGCCAAAATGACGACTATGATTTTGTTTGCATTTTCAGGCTTCTCTGCCCAGCGTTTGGCCGCGACTACTGCTGCGCCAGAAGAGATACCCGCTAAAATACCTTCTTCTTTCATTAAGCGATGTGTCATTGCCATACAATCTTCATTACTTACTTGTTCAACAGCATCGACCATATCTAAGTCTAAGTTGCCGGGGATAAAACCTGCACCTATACCTTGAATTTTATGTGGTCCTGGCGTAAGAGCCTCACCTGCTTTGGCTTGTGTGATAACTGGCGAGTCAGTGGGCTCAACGGCTACAGTGGTGATAGCTTTGCCTTGAATATTTTTGATATAACGACTGACACCGGTAAGTGTGCCGCCTGTACCTACGCCAGCGATAAAAATATCAACCTTTCCGTCTGTATCATTCCAAATTTCTGGGCCAGTAGTTTTTTCATGTATTTCAGGATTAGCTGGGTTTTCAAATTGATGCATAGGGATATATTTTGATGGATCAGAAGCAACAATTTCATTGGCCGCAGCAATTGCACCTTTCATACCTTTAGGTGCTTCTGTCAAAACCAAGTTTGCACCCATTGCTTTAAGTAACTTACGGCGTTCTAAACTCATCGAACTAGGCATAGTTAACGTAATTTTATAGCCTCTAGATGCCGCAACAAATGCTAAGGCTATACCTGTATTACCGCTAGTAGCCTCAACAATTTCATTCCCCGGTTTTAGCAACCCTTTTTTTTCAGCATCCCAAATCATATTTGCACCGATACGGCATTTAACACTAAAACTTGGATTTCTTGATTCTATTTTTGCGTAAACGTTGCCGCCTGTAACGCGGTTAAGCTTAACCAAAGGTGTTTTACCAATGGCGAGTGAATGATCGTCGTATACTTGCATAGTCATTTCCTTACTTAATATTGTATGTTCATGGTGTAAACCTAATTGTTACACCTCAGATTAGTTATTGATAGAGCCAGTTTTTCTTATATATATGAAACAGCAATAGACTCTATAAATATTATTGATACATATAGCTTGTAAATCTGTTTTATCATGAGTGCTTTAGTATCTAGAAATAAGAACAGAAGGCTTAATTTAAAGAGGTTTTCTTTGTCATATTTTATGGTCAATCAATTGTTAATAAGGTTTGAGGTTTTGCATGGCATTTAAAGGTACAGAAAAATATATTGCTAGTCGTGAGTTACAACTTGCTGTGAATGCGGCTATTACCTTAGAAAAACCGCTATTGATCAAAGGTGAACCGGGCACAGGTAAAACTATGTTGGCAGAAGAGTTAGCAAAAAGTTTAGATGCTAATCTGATCCAGTGGCACATTAAATCTACGACTAAGGCTCAACAAGGACTGTATGAATATGACGCTGTTTCGCGTTTACGCGACTCGCAGCTAGGGGATGAAAAGGTACACAACATCGGCAATTATATAATTAAAGGTAAGTTGTGGCAGGCATTTGATGCAGAAAAGCGTACTATATTATTGATTGATGAAATAGACAAAGCGGATATCGAGTTTCCAAATGATTTGTTACTGGAGCTGGATAAAATGGAATTTTTTGTTTACGAGACTCAACAATTAATCAAAGCTAAACAACGACCTATTGTGATCATTACATCGAACAATGAAAAAGAATTACCCGATGCCTTTTTACGTCGTTGTTTCTTTCATTATATTCAGTTCCCTGATGCTCAGGAGATGCGTCAGATAGTAGACGTGCATTTTCCAGATATTAAGAAAATATTACTGAATCAAGCCCTGCAATCATTTTTTGATCTACGTGATGTGCCAGGCCTGCGTAAAAAGCCCTCTACTTCAGAATTGTTAGATTGGTTGAAATTGTTGGTGGCAGAAGATATCCCAGCAGAGGTATTACAAAATAAAGACGGTAAACAGAGTATTCCGCCACTTTATGGTGCCTTATTAAAAAATGAACAAGATATTCATTTATTCGAAAAACTGGTCTTTATGGCGCGTCGTTAATGTTAGTTGATTTCTTTTTTAAGCTCAGAGAATACCGCTTATCAGTGAGTCTAAGAGAGCTTCTTGACTTGCTTAATGCGTTAGAAAAAGGCGTGATATTTGCCAGTATCGAAGATTTTTATTTTTTATCAAAAATAATCATGGTCAAGGATGAAAGTCAATTTGATAAATTTGATCGTGCTTTTGCAGATTACTTTGAAGGGGTACAAAGCATTGACTTGTTTGGTAAGGATATCCCAGAGGAATGGCTTGAAAATGCTTTAGAGCGCCACTTTAACGAGGAAGAAAAAGCTCAGATAAAAGCTTTGGGTGGCCTTGAAGAGTTGATGAAAACACTGAAGGAACGTTTGGCGGAACAAGAAAAACGACATCAAGGTGGAAATAAATGGATTGGTACAGGCGGCACATCACCTTTTGGCGCTAATGGTTATAACCCAGAAGGAGTGCGGATAGGCCAACAAGGTAACCGTAATTTCTCAGCTGCTAAAGTGTGGGACAAGCGTGAATTTAAAAACCTTGCCGGTGATGTTGAGCTAGGCACCCGCAATATTAAAGTTGCGCTGCGTAAATTACGCAAGTTTGCCCGAACAGGCGCTACTGAAGAACTGGATATTCCTACCACCATTGGTGCTACAGCCAAAAATGCTGGCTTTCTAGATATACATATGGTCAAAGAGCGTCACAACGCAGTAAAAGTATTGATGTTTTTTGACGTAGGTGGTTCGATGGATGCGCATATCAAAGAATGTGAAGAACTGTTTTCAGCGGTGCATACCGAATTCAAGCATCTTGAATACTTTTACTTTCATAATTGTATATACGAAGGTGTCTGGAAAGACAATAAAAGACGTGACAGAGAAACTATTCCCCTTGCTAACGTTATTCATAAATATGGTGCTGACTACAAACTAATATTTGTAGGTGATGCCACTATGGGGCCTTATGAAATAACCTATCCTGGCGGGAGTGTAGAACACTGGAATGAAGAGGCCGGTTCTGTTTGGATGCAACGCTTGCTGCATCACTTTGAACATGCGATATGGCTTAACCCTCAGTTAAGCCAGTACTGGAATTATTACGCTTCAGTTAGCATAATGAAAGATATAATGACCGACAGAATGTTTCCCCTCACGTTAGATGGAATAGGAGAGGGGATTAAAAGCTTAACTAAAAGAAATGGATAATATAACCGTTTATGGAAAAACACAGCGCTTTGCAAACGAGTCAAACAAATCATCACTCCCCTAGCAGTTTAGAGCCTGTTCCGGCAGGCTCTAACAGTGAGAATTTATATTTAAGTTCCAAAGAAACCCGAAAAATTGTGACTCCATATGCATTTTTTGTTGCTGATGAGTTGCTGGGGACACCGCTTGCAGGACCGTTTCGCCGGGGATTTGGTTTACTCATAGATTTGTTTTTTATTACTTTGCTAACACAAGTCAACATCTTAGTTTTAGCTGCAGTCGCTGCTTGGACCTTTTTTAGAGCCGGTAATAGATTAAAGACTAAAAAACGTTTTAACGAGGTTCGAATTTTTCTTAGGCTACTAGTTGCGTTATTGTTATTTGTTGTGGCTTTGGGCATTGTTGATGAGATTAATGAAGAAAACCCTTCTGTTCGAGACTCATCTAATGCTTCAGCAAACACTGACACTTCAGTGGAAGGAATAACGTTGGTGGCTTTAACGGCAAAGTTTTTGCTTAAGACCAATGCGATGAAACAACAGGTTGCACAAGGTGAGTGCGAACCAACCTATGATTGTTTACAATCTTTAGGCGAAGAACTTGTACAAGATGTCGTTGCTATTGGTTTAAATAGAGATGCTATAGAGGGGATTTTGGAAGGGTATCAGGACTCAGTATCTGAAAATCTGACTAACGAACAACACACAGAATTAACTATCCATATTCTACAATTTATTGATGTAAAAAAAACTGCTTATGATAATAAGAGTAATGAGCAGGCTTCTATTGAAAAACGCCCTACTAAGCTAGTCGAAAACCATTTGGAAAAGGACAATTCTTATACTCAATATAAAAGTTTAATTAATGGGTTAAAAAATTTAGTCGAAGAATTAGGTCTTGGGCTTGGTTGGGCAGCATTTTACTTTAGTATATTTACCGCCTGGTGGAAAGGACAAACGCCGGGGAAAAAGTTAATGGGTATGAAAGTCATTAAACTCGACAACACACCTCTAAATCTATGGGAGAGTTTTGGCCGTTACGGTGGATACGCAGCAGGTTTAGCAACGGGGCTTATGGGATTTTTACAGGTTTTTTGGGATCCTAACCGTCAAGCTATTCATGATAAGATCTCTGAAACATTAGTGATTGATTTGCGCAAACCTAAAGTTCCTTTTACTAAAAAAATGGCAGAATAATCTATATGGCAAACAGGATCGCCCAGTTACTCACTCACTGGTCTGAAGACAGAGATAAACATTTGTGGGTTTTAGCCACCATTATTCAAACTGACGGTTCTTCTTACCGTAAAGCGGGTGCCATGATGTTGATAAATGACATGGGTCGGTACTTTGGTTTATTAAGTGGCGGGTGTTTAGAGTCAGACATTATGCGTCAAGCTCGGCGTTGCTGGGACAATTTGCACAATCGTATTATCGAATACGATATGCGTGAAGAAGAAGATCTTGCTTGGCAACTTGGTATTGGTTGTGGTGGTATGGTAAAAATTTTGTTGCAACCAGTTCATGCCGATAATAATTATCTAAAACTTGATGAGATGAGTCGTTATTTAGAGCTAAGACAAAAAGTGGAATATCAACAACAAATTGATGAAGGTATGCCATACAATAAAGTACTGCCTGTGTCAGGTGCGCGGCACAATCCTTCTGCAAAGATACATTCCAATGCAGGTGTTAATGTTTTTGTACAACAACTGAGCCCTGCGCCTTTACTTGCTGTATTTGGTGCAGGTGTAGATGCAAAGCCAGTTGTGTCTATAGCGGCCGAACTGGGATGGCAAGTGTTGCTTGTCGACCCACGTGTTGGTTATGCAAAAGTAGAGTTTTTCACCAAGGCCAGTGAGATTATTCGTCAATCGCTAGACGAACTGTGTGATGCAACTTGGCTTAATCAGATAGATGCTGCATTGATATTAACACACAATATAAAACTGGATGCCGCAGCACTAGTATTAGTTCAAAACAGCAGTGCTAAGTATGTAGGTTTACTTGGACCCACCCATCGCACTGATAGAGTATTAGATATTGCAAAGCTAAGTAGAAATAATTTGACTACACCTTTGGCAAACCCAGTAGGTTTACGATTAGGTGCCGAATTACCTGAATCTATTGCTTTGTCTATGTTATCAGAGGTACATGCAGTGTTAGAAAACGCAGACGGTTTATCTATCAGTGGTGTGTTGAATCAGTGAGAACCGAGCTGATAATGTTAGCCGCCGGACAAAGCAAACGCTTCGGCGGTATCAAACAACTAACAGACATTGGTGGACAACCGATGATTTGTCATTGCTTGTCACAATATCGTCAAGATGAAAAGTGGTTAAACGGCATATCAAATGGATGTGTTGTGTTAGGTTCAAATGCTGCGTTAATTACTCAGGTGTTACCTGATAACGTGAACAAGTATGTTGTTAATTTATGGTTGAACGGAATGGGCTATGTTTTAGCACAATCTATACACAATATTGCTGTCGACACATCTCATGTGCTAATTGGTTTAGCCGACCAAGTCGCAATCAGTCAATCTATGATCAGCCAGTTACTGGATGAATCCAAAGTTCACCAGAGCCACATTATTGCTGCACAATATAACGGCGGGTTAGGGCCCCCAGTGATTTTCCCAAAAGACTACTTTTCTGAATTAAGTCAACTAACAGGTGATAAAGGTGCAAAAGTATTACTCAAGCAATACTCGCAAAAAGTTATTCGTTTAACCATGCCAGAAGCGGCACTTGATGTTGATACCCCAGAGTGTTTAAAATTACTTTAATCAGCTTAGTACTTAATTTTAACCTATGGTTTTAAAAGTTATGTTCTAGAAGAGAAAATTGTTTCATGACGCTGCCATCCTTGGCCTATTTATAAAATTAACAACAACCCACGCTCTTAACTTTCAAATGTCTTTACACCTTTGATAAGTTTTTCAGGGTTAAAATCATTGGCAAATTGATGATTAGCATCTCGGTGACCTGCCTCATCGTTTCTGACCGCTATAATCACATCACGCAGAGTCGCATTAGCGGCAAGTTTCCAATAATTAATTGCAATTTCTGGAGCGGGCACATTCTCTAAGCGACCACTGTCTACTTCGGCTAAGTATTCGCTGTAGCTGTACACCGCTTCTTCTTCAAAATAACCTACGAGTCGATGTGCAGTTCGGCCAGAAACAACATATAGGATCAAAAAGCTAAAGAAAAACACACCTTGTGCCAGCAAAATAAGCATTCTTTCTAAAAAGCTTGGCTGGGCAATCTGCACAAACGTAAACAGGTGCATACGTTCATTTTCAGCTTCTTCCAAAAGTGTATGGATTGCTTCTCTATCGTCTTCCATTCGACGCAGTGAGCGCATGTGGCGTAACATTCCGGCAACCATTCCCGGCACTGCTGCTACTGTTTCCAATACTACTGCGCGGTGACCATAACGCTTAGCAAAAAAAAGGTCTGCAAAAAAACGTAACAGCTTAGTTAAACTAAATGCAAAACGGTCAGAAAAACCTGAAGGAGTATGGTGTTTACTCAGCGGGTCGTTATTGCGTGCTGGTGAAGCAGACTCCGGTGCATCTTTCATAGTAACAATCTCCAAAAATAAAAATATTAATACCCTAAAGACGAATGTCTATTTAGGGGTAAATCATGGCGTTCATAATAGTGATACTTACCATTTGGTAAGTGGTGTCATTTTTTAAACCGCTTTGTGCTATCACTTGGTTATTTTAAAAAATTTAAAAAAACTGTAAATATATCCTCCAATTATTAAAAAAGGCCTCAACGTGATTACTTGCAAGAACCTATACCTATAAACTCATCTTGTTTGAGTAATAAATGTACA
>Ga0209712_10003364_pt1 | contig 12976 bp, 8 predicted proteins | sample ArcOceMetagenome_FD_187443 | JGI IMG/M metagenome (GOLD analysis project Ga0209712, IMG submission 187443) | Marine eukaryotic phytoplankton communities from Arctic Ocean - Arctic Ocean - Greenland ARC118M Metagenome (SPAdes) (version 2) | ecosystem: Environmental > Aquatic > Marine > Oceanic...
CCACAGTGGGGTGTGCACACTAAATATACTTCTAGTTGGGAAGTTATTGGTAATTATAATATTAAAGTAAAAAAGTAAAGATTCCCAAAAGGTAGCTTGCTCGGAGATACGTCAGCGTTATCGTATCTCGCATCGTTGAAGTATCTTCTAAAAAGGAAACTGCAATGATCGCGAGCTCCTGTATCGCATGATGCTATCACATGATGCTAGCTTGACAACTAAAGCTTCAGCGCTAGTTGTCATTGCTTTTGTGACTAATAATATTCGAACTAAAAGTCGTAGTCTTTTAGACTAGCCAAGATGTTCCATCGGAATGTCTTAGTAAAAAAGGAAGAAAAGAAAAGAGGAGCTAACGATGTTCTATAGGATTATAACCTATATGACGTCGGTGGCACCCACACTGTATTTTCTGTATCTACCCTTCTCCAATCCTTATTCACTTCCATGAGTCCAACAAAATCCACTTGCTTAGAAAGAATGAAGTGTTTGAGTTTATCTATTCTTAAGCTTTCTCTATTCCTTTGTCCTGATACAAAGCCAATTCCACCTGGGTTTTGAAGTAAGATTCTAATGCTATCTTCATCCTTGCGTTGTTTGATGGGATCCCCATGGATCCCTTTACAATGCTTCCGACCATTCCGCTGTTGGCCAGTCTGCTGTTCATCCCTCCGATGAGCAGAAACGCCCCCCTCACATTGTCCAAGGTTTAGGGACGATCCCCACCTCCGGCAGTGGTAGCAGTGGACTTGCTGTGCAATTGGTAAAGTGATTCATCTGGATCTTCTTCTTCATGTGGAGGGAAATTATGATGAAGGTCTCTATTCTTCCTGAATGGAGACAAGGGTTTAGTAGCCATCATAGGTTTGGAGGGAAGAGGCTTGGCATCGGACTCATCAGAGGGATCAGAAGAAGACTCAGAGGATCGACCGGTAGAAGAGCTGAAGGAAGGGTCGGAACCAGACTGTGCATTAGTAAGGTCAATATCGACCTTGTTAAATGTTAGGTCTGGAGGGTAGACACTTTCAGGGACGGGGGTTAGGTCAGGACTGGGAGCAGGGACTATGCGGTCTGTAACCAGATGATTTTAATCATCGTCATCTTCAACTGAGTGGCCCCAGCTTGGGGTTTTGCTGTTGTCATGATCTTCCAGCTCTCCATCATATGCAGCATCTATAAAATTGGGTTCCGGTACATCATCATGGTGGCCGTGGATAGCACAATCAGGTGTTAATTGGTTGGCTGGAGGATGCTGGGTAGCCTGGTCTTGAAGTTGTTGGAGTTGAGCTTTTATTGTTGCTTCAAATTCCTTCATTTGGAGGGCAAAGGATTCCGCTTGTTCTTTCAAAGCAAGTTGGTGTTCTTTCTGTACCACCTTTAGGGCGTCCGCAGTCATCTTGGCAGCTTTAGAGGAGTATGCGGAGCCTGTACCAAAGCAATAAAACACTCATACTAGTCAACAAAACTATGTATGCATACCCAGTGTAAGACGGTATGTATGTTATCTGTTGTCGATAAATGAAGCGAACCAAAATAGTTAGGTCGGAAAAAGGCTTCTCTTTGAGTCACGTAGTTGTCCAAAGTAGGATCCTAATTTATCCTCATTATAGCATCAATGACGATTGAACATATCAAATTTAATATTCAAGGAGAGAGAAGAGAGCGGCAATTCAACGCTAACCAAACGAGAAATAATTTCCAATTGATGCTAGTATGTGTAGAGTCTAGTAGTAGTGTCTTTTTAATAATTATTACTAGATAATCCGAAGAGGTTGGCACCTGACTTTCCTACTGCTATTTTTATAAAACAAACATTATATTGAACCATTACACATTTAGTAGATAGTATTGTTCACACGTGTGCAACATTTTGGTATTCTTACTTTCCATTGGAAGCCAATCTCTTCTAGACGCTCTATTCTGCCTTGTGAGAGATTGGAATTTGTGTTCACTCCCTTTTGGATTTTATTGTGAGCTGTTCTCTTGTTGCTGCACCATTTTCCCAATGATGGATTGTTTGCATAACTTGTAGGAACATTGCAGTGTCCAAACTCCTCTTTGAATGATATCAGCTCGCGACAGCGCTTCTCGAATGCTTTGTCGTAGTCAGTCAAGACCTGCCACTGGAAGCCAATCTCTTCTAGACGCTCTATTCTGCCTTGTGAGAGATTGGAATTTGTTTTCATTCCCTTTTGGATTTTATTGTATGAGTTTATCATGACGTTACACCAGTGTCCCAAGGATGGATTGTCTGCATAACTTCGAGGAACATAGCAGTGTCCAAACTCCTCTTTGAATGCTATCAGCTCGCGACAGCGCTTCTCGAATGTCACGTATATTTTCCATTGGAAGCCAATCTCTGTTAGACGCTCTATTCTATCTTGTGAGAGATTGGAATTTGTTTTCATTCCCTTCTGGATTTTCTTGTATGCGTTTATCATGCTGTGACACCAATGCCCCAATGATGGATTGCCTGCATAACTTCTAGGAACATTGCAGTGTCCAAACTCCTCTTTGAATGCTATCAGCTCGCGACAGTGTTGTTCGAATGCCTCATCTAAGTCAGTCCTCAAGACATACCATTGAAAGCCAATCTCTTCTAGACGCCCTATTCTATCTTGTGAGAGATTGGAATTTGTTTTCGTTCCCTTCTGGATTTTCTTGTATGCGTTTCTCATGTTGCTACACCATTGTCCCAATGCTGTATTGTATCTATGAGGAACATTGCAGTGTCCAAACTCATCTTTGAATCGAAGGAGTTGATTGCACCGTTCGTCAAAACTTCTCCTCTTTGATCGTTGGGTTGAGGTGTCCTTGTCTGCTTTTACTTTCTTTCGCGTTTTACTAGGTAGTGTTGTGGATGCAGAACTGGCCGCGCTGCTCTTTCTCTTTCTTTCAGAAATAGTGTCGTTACGGACGGGAGGTTTTCGATCTTCTTCATCACTCTCTGAGCGATTAGCTTGAATTGGATCTTCAGCACTCTGTGGGGCATCCGTTTCTTCAATTTTTTCATTTTTCACCGAACCAGAACCGGAAGCAGAACCATGACCAGAATGCTGCACGACTTCTATGCCCTTTTTTACGTTCAATTGAATACTGCTTGCACATTGAAGCGATCTGATTGCGCTGAGAACTTTGTCCGTCTAATTGCAGAAATTCAGGAGTGTCAGTACATACAAAATCATATTTCACGAGTACTGTACACTACTACTGCAGTAGGTAAACAAGAGAATAGGAAGGCAGCAACCACATCTTTTTTCACTTACAATATCTTCAAGTAGTTGATCTTTCCTCAAATCTCTCCTGCTGGCGATCCTAGCTCTGCACGTAGGACACTCAGCACCACATCGTTGAATACTCTTATTGATACAAGTATCACAGAAGCGATGTAAGCATTCCGGTACTATGCTGACGTTACTAGGACCTTTGAATGTGGTGTCGAGGTAGGTGGCACATTCTAAGTGATTATCAACTAATGAATTGAGAGTTGATAGGGCGGCAGAGTGCACTAGGCGACTTTGATTTGGTTGATTCGTCGCAGGCATCTTCTTGCTGTGTGTACAACTTCAACTACTGCAATGTTTTGTGAACATGATGGGCGTAATACAGTATTCCTGATGAAAGAAAAGTTCGTTTATTCAGGTTTATTTACAAGTTCCGTTCGTTCGCTTCGGCAGAAGAAACTGAAACCGAAGTTGCCAACGAACACATTGAGGAAAGAAAGGAGAAAGAAAGGGAGTTTCAAGTTGCTCGTTGTAAAAACTGTTGTCGCGGTCTTTTACATCATCCATTCTTTCTCTCTCTCCACCAACCGTTTTATCATCACGCATCACGCATCACGCATCACGCATCACCGCTATCATCCATCACAACCCAAAGCAGTCAATCGTAGATGACCACCACAACAACGTTAGTCCTAAGTTCCGAAACTCATTTGGAAATTTTGACAAAACATGAAGTCATTCAACAAGTCGCTGCTTCTTGCACTTCTTTTGGCCAAGGATACAACTAGTTTCATCACTTCTCGATCAGGTCGCCCATTTTCCATTCAGACCAAGAAATCACATAAACCCACGTCTCTTTATGTGAAACGAAAGAAGAATTTCGTCACAGTCAAGGACATCATTGACAAGGTGAAGAGAGATGCAGAACTTCAACAATCCACACGTGATTCAGCCAGTAAGAACAAGAACACGAGGACGAGGAAACGTGTAGACCGACCAAAACAACAGTACATGTACGCTGCCCAAAGAAAAGCCTTGGAGAAGTCTGGAGGAGGTCTTAAGAAAAGTGAGGAATCAGAAGGAGAAGAGGGCGAAGAAGGAAATGTACCTGTAGAAGGAACTAAATCTCGTCAACTGAATTTGGACGAAAATAGTCCAATTACTATTGCAAGAAACCTTGGAATGAATCCGGCATTACAATCCTGTCATGCTTCCTTTGCACTTGTTTCGACACAACTTGAAGACGGGGAAATATCCAGTGAAGTCATGACTGTGAACGAACCAAGAATCATTGGGGAGCTAAGGGTTGGAGGCGATGAAAATGAAGGAGTTTCAGGGATGTTCGCATATGTCATCGAGAAGCCAGCTGGCTGGGCAATCCTAGAAGGAGCAAAGAAGAAAAAGAAGACAGATGAAGAAGAGGAAGTTTTAGAGGTCCCTGTTAAGGCAGCGAAGACAGAAAAATCAGAGAATCCAAAGCACGGAAAGATTAAAAACAACGGGAATCAAAAGAAAACAAAGTATTACGACGCAGATACTGACGCCTTTGATGTTGTAGAATACGACCAATCAGGTATGCTCTCGGTCATGACCCCAGAGGAAATTGAAGACTTTGAACGCGAAGGTGGGTTCGATGGATTGCAATTATCAGACAATGGTGCTAAGCTTGCCAAGGCGGCAGTCGGTGCCATTTCTCAGCACGACGACGATAATGAAATTGAAGCTATTGTCGATAGCACTGAGAAGGAGTTTAGTGAGGACGAAGTGAAAACGAGCAAGGTGAGCAATGCCGGGCCCGCAAATTTTGCATCAGATTCCAGACCATCTGTAGTCACATGGTTGAAAGATCTCAAGGCTGCTGAAGGAACGCCAATTCGTGGGGGTAAATTTTGGACCGCTATTGCTGGTGCGGTGGAAGTTGACGATTCGGGTCTCTTACTGCTCTGTCCCAAAGATAAGGTGGATAGCGTGTATGTAGACTATGCAACATATTCCGCTGTTGTTGGAAATGGAAAGTACCTGGCTCCAAAGGGAAAGAAGAAGCAACAGGTATCAATGAAAGGTATGGCTTCCCTTGACGATTCAAAACTAGACATTGTTGCAAAACTTAAAAAAGGAAGAGACGACGATATTGTGTTGACAACGACGGTATCTATCCGTGATGGCGCATCGACAGCAAGTGATGCTGTGCAAGTTTGCCAAAAGCAACTTTTGGACGGAATAAGGGGTGATCCCACAGCAAACCCACTTGATAGAAGAGCGAATCGTCGCCTCGTTCATTGTTCTTCCCTCGCAGTTTCAAGTCTTTCCTTCGATGATGTAATTGAGGCGGAGATTGAAGTCAGTGAGGACATTCGAATTTTTTCGGACCGTAGAAATCACCATGAATACAATGAGGGGTCATTCTTGGGAAGGGGCGAACTCAGAGAAAATGAACATACCACAGCTTATCGCGAGATGAATGGTGCCGCAGATGGATTCCCTGGTTGGCTTGTCGATAGATATGACAAGTGGCTCTTCGTTCAACATGATCAAGATTTCGAAAAGGGGCCTCTACCATCTCTCCACGACGGGAGTACAGCGGGAGTATACTACTTCGCCACCGAACGCGACCGTTCCGTAACGGGAGCCACAAAGGGTATCAAACCCATGCTACTCGAAGGTAAAATTGCACCTGAGATCATTCCTATCAAAGAGAATGGAATTACCTACCATGTCAATTTCGATGAATTATCGACTGGTATCTTTCTCGACCAACGCAACCAGAGAGCTTGGCTATCCCGGTTTTGCACACCACAAACGAAAGTATTAAACTGCTTTTCTCATTGTGGCGCATTCAGCATCGCCGCAGCAACTGCAGGCGCCGAGACTGTCAGCTTGGACCTTGACAAGAAGTGGCTAGATAGAGTAGGCCCACAACTGAAGGCAAACAACATTGATGATTCGGGTAAAAGACACGATCGTATTTACGGAGATTGTAAGTTTTGTTTACTTCCCATTTTTTACTGTTCAACACTGTTTTGCTTACCAAAGTATTTTCATATTTTAGGCTTCGACTGGCTTCTCCGTCTTGGCAAAAGAGGAGAAAAGTTTGACATCGTAATTATCGACCCTCCTAGCACTAGTGTGGGTGGAAAGAAAAAGAAACGCTGGAGCGCAAAGAACGACTACGATGAGTTAGTGTCACTCGCTGCCCCCTTGGTGAAGGAGGGCGGTCTGCTATGGGCAACCACAAACTCAAATCAAATTCATCCAGTTAAATTTGCGCGCATGTGTAAGAAAGGTCTTGTGTCTGCGGGAATCCCAGACGCAAAGCTAGAAAGAGTTGCAGCTATGCCCTCTGATTTTCCTGTCATTGGTCCTCAGTCCGTGAAGAATCTGTAAGTTTCTTGCTTTTTAAAGTTCTTAGCGTTTTTACATCTTTTCTAACGAATGCCATGCATCCAATTTTATAACAGTGTGTGGCGGATACCCTAAAATGCGTCTTCAATCTCTTTTAATATTAAACACCCGAATTAAACTAATCATTTGAGTGGCTCGTCCATAGACATCCCAAACTCATAGTCATTCATTGAGCTGTAGTCGTCCTTGTCGTATTCTAGAATCATTGGACTGGTTTCACTGGAAATCGTTTCATGAGCAGGCTTCGATATATCACCGAATCCAAGTTTTCCGATTATGACATGGAATGCAAGTCCAGCTAATATTCCGTATTGTACTCCCAAACCTTGAATGAGGGTAAATGTCATCAACGCTACAACATACTCGCTCGTGGTGAGTTTCTCTCGTACATCCCAAAGCCACTCAATCATCAAGTCAACGCAAATCATGATTAGCAGGCTGGCAAAGATAAAGTTTGGGACGAATGATAGAATGGATATTGGCATGATTACAGTCACTAACTGTAAGAAAGCCGCTACATATCCCGCCAATCTAGATCTGATCCCAGCACGAAGCGAAAAAATAGACTGGCTAAAAATGTAGCTGCCTGTATAGCCACCAGTAAGGCCAGAAATGAGATTGCTCACTCCAATCATCTTCAATTCGTAATCGTAGGCGAGTGGTTTGGGGACCTCAAGGTCAATAGCAGCAATATCCAAAGAACTCGATAGAGCAACGACAAAGATCATACTGCAAACCGTAAGCGTTTGACCAGGCAATGCTGCCCACACCACTTTGTCAAATTTGATAAAGTCCCAAGTGTGATTCCATGGCGGAGGTGCATCTGCGCGGCTCATTATACCGATATCTTTGGCATCTTCAAGGGACGTACCACTAAAATGCAATAGAGCGTAAAAGGAAATCATGATGAGAGTAATACTCACGGGTAGAACAGCCATGTGCCTAATCTTTCGTACTGCGGTATAGATCCCGCAGCCTCCAATCACACCAGGTGCCATCAACATAAGAGGTTTGGAATGCATAAACTTGTACCATTCCAATGGGTTTGATACCTGTATGCCTGATAGTAGTGAAAGTGCACTCTGACCGCAAAAGAATCCAATGAACGCTAGATATCCTCCTACTACAGGAGTTGGGAGCTTCTGAACATATTGTGCCAATTTCAATTTCCCAATAATAATCAATCCCAGGCCCAAACACGCAGTGAAAATGCTCAAACCCACTAATGCCGTTGCAAGTATCTCTTCATCGGTGCAACCTAATTCTTGACAGTATCGCACGATACTCGTTGCTATTGTGGACAAAAAAATTAGACCAGCATCCTGTACACTGCCAACTGCAAATGGTAACGTGGAAAAAGTGGAAAAGCACAATTGATGGACAATTCCTGACACGACTGTCATCTTCACCAAGACTGGTAGATAAGGTCGGAAGAATTCATCATGATAGATAATATTTCCAAAGCTCATGATCACCGGAAGCACAATAACTGCATTAACTATACCATACATGATGGAAAGTCCTGGTGGATTCGATTCTTTCTCAAATTCTCTCTTGAGATCCTCCAACATATCCTGCGTTGGACTGTACTTTGTTGCCGTAGAAGAAGCAGAATAAGTCAGAGAAACATCAGACGATGAGTGCTCCAGAACCTTTCTCAACTTTTGCTTTTTCTTTCGTTCCCATTGCTCATCTTCTGTATAAACTTGTATAAAAGACTCTTTGGATTCTGGCTCTTCTCCTAGGGATGTGGATCTCTCACGTCTCTCATTCCGAAGATTCATTTTTGCCTCCCTCTTGCCCTCTTCGTACTTTCTCACTTGCTCTTTACGCCTCTTTTTCAAATCCGGGAAACTAGTTATATGAGGGGAGCTAACCATTGGCGTCGGGCCATAAGTCCAGGGACTAGAAGGTTTTGCATTGTAAAGGGATCTCTGAGAATCACGTCTAATGATGAAGTGAAGGCTATCGGCCAAAGTGCTCAGCGGTGTATGTTCTCCAGCAACCAAAGATGACTCCGAGCCTTTTCGTTCAAGAGGTTCAAATCCCTCCTCCACTACATCAGCTGGCGACACGTAGTTGCCTGATGTTGATGTGTTGTTACGATTACGATCGTCGCCTTCACTCATTTTGAAACTATCTCTTGCGCAATGAAACGATAAGGAAAGCACTGGAAGTATTCTTTCACCTGATTAGACTTGTAAGATAATATTATAAAATTCTTTGGACGAAGAATGAATCACCAAGTTTGGCACAAGAGTGATACTTTGGTGCCACCGAACAACAAGAAAGAACTTAGAACAGTCAAGAGGAGGTTCGGTGTGTGACTCCTGGCCATCAAAATTATCCAAAACGTTTCATTTTTGTCGTCAGGCCATTTGAAAATGATTCCAATTTCAATACTTCAACATTTTAGTACGTATCTTCAAGCGCATTTTGAAACGATGATGCACGTACCTCATTGAAATTCAAAATGCCAATGCAGAATTATTGTGTTGTTGATTGATGTTATTAGTCTAGGCTTCTGAACTCCCACGAACAATCGAGCAAAGAACAGTGAATTTCAAGTCCACCGCGAATGTCCCTGCTGTATTCAGCAGCCTTCGTCGTGTGCGTGTGGTCAGCGAATGAGGTATCCAGAACCTACACCATCAATGAACTGGAATGATGACAAGTCGTTGGTTTGGATGATGCTGTGTATTGTCCTGGACGGAGCAGAAAGAAGAAAACAGCCAGCAGGATCATGTTCGCAGTCGTCTTGATGCCATCGGCCATCGGCTGCCGATACAGCATAAACCGTTGGCACCAAGGATAACCGGCTAGTAGCGCCTGTTGTCTGCTTAAAAACGGAACGTGTAGCACATGAATTTGCATCGGAATCTAATCCGAAACAAGAAGTATTGATCTGAAAATCTGCATCGATTCACCCATTCATTCCACCTATCATACCATATACATACTAACTGTTGGTAGACATAACAAGGAAATAACATATTATAACCAAGGGATCTTATTTATAATTAATATCAAGCACTTTTTAGGGTTTTAGTGACAATTAGCAATCAACAATTTTATCAATTCACAACCTTTTTGCTAGGAGCAACATCTACACGTTTCTTTTGACAATAAGTAATGAGCCTCTTGACACTGGTCAAATATTTCCTCTGCATCTCACTATTCATAACATGTGCCACATTCGAACTCTCAATCTTGGCCCTCCCCGACCTCGCATGAATCCCCACCATGGTAACCCCAATGGGCCACGCTGCTCTCCCAATCGCCACATCAATATATGCATCATTCGCCTTGACAAATTCCCCCTCTTTGCAAAATTTGACAATTTTGAGTAAATTCTTGGTCAAATCCTCTTCCAACCTTCGATTCTTGCACAATTTGAACAAGGGTCGGATATAATCTTTGCATTGTTTCAGAGTTTTTGTTTCATTCTTTCCCTGTAGTGTCCGTTTGACGGCATCGGGTCTGTTGTATAGGTCTTCTTCCCATCCTTTGAGCTGTGCTTTGAGGAACCTATGGATTGCTTTATGCGGATCGCTATCATCGTCCAGTATCTCTTCCAAATCTTGTGTGGCTTCCTTTCCAGTTTCACCAGTTCCAGTTACAGTGTCACCAGCTCTAGTGCCATCTCCAGACTTGGATTTGCTCTTAAAATCACCATTCCCATCATCCCCGCCCTTACCCTTCTTATCCTTGTTTCTTTCCAAAAATGGATTCCGTATCCCATGCCCACTGCCCAATTTAAAATCTTCATTTTCAGAAATCCCGGCCATGAGTGCCTTCTTGCTATCCCTGGCTTCTTGCAATCTTGTAAAGCGCTGTTGATCATTTCGTTCTCCGAATAGATGGATTGGTATTCCTAGTTCTCGGAGTGCGTTTGTGATTTCTTCGGTGGTCATGTTGGAGTTTGAGTTTGAGTTTGATTTTGATTCTGTTTTATTAGTAATAGAATCGGAAGCACCAATTTCCTTCTTCTTTTCATCCGCCGTCATGGTTTGATCTTGATTCCTCTGACAATTCGCACCATTCGTATCATGCCGTCTCTTTTTCCCATCCAACAATTCTCTCTTGGAAACGACCTCATTGTCACTTTGCCTCTTATTTGAATTCCTCTTAGTGTTGATATTATTGTTGGTGTTGTTGCTATTGTTATTGATATTCGTTCTCTCCATTTCTTCCTGCTGTTCTTGGAATTTTCGTAATTGACCGGCTTTGAGGTAGGTCCTGCCAGTGCCAGTACCAGTGCCAGTGCCACCTAGATTGGATTGTTTGGCCAGGTCCATTGCTTTCCGTTTTCGTTCCATTTCTTTCTTGAGGAGATCCATTTTTGGTTCCGAGTTTGGGATGGAGAATGGAGATGGAGGTGCGAGCTTTGGGCTTGTAACAAGCAGTATGATTGCAATGGCACCACTACTGTTATTAGGTGTGTTGTTAGTTTTAGTTAGGTGAGGTGAGGTTTTGCTTTCTTCCTTTTTACTTGTCTTGTTCTTATCATTTGTTGTTGTTGGTTGTCGACTTGTTCTAAACAGACAAGAAGAAGAGAAAGAAAGAGAAAGACAAAATTTTGAATAGGAAGGGCATTCCTCAATTCAAATTGAAAATGGAAGATTGTCGCTATTGATATGAATACCAGTATTGATATTGATTGGTAAGCACTGCAAAACTTCTGAAAACAGTTTTTGGGGAGCTTCACAGAGACGCAGAGGTGGCGTACAGTAAAATCGTAAAAAACACCACACAAACGTTCACAATAGGTAGTCTACGTTTGAACGTGAAGTTTCTTCTAAAACGGTCGGTACTATGTACTAGAATAGATTTTTGTGTCGATGGGTGCACGCCGGTCAAACATTTAAAATGAATGTCCAACTTCAAAACTACTGTCTACCCGGGTATTTCAGTTGTATCTATTCAAGCGATCTGAGGAATATCATTTGAGACCAACAACAATGAGAAAATTAAAGGCTGTGCGTTTTGGGGAGTGTGTGACGAAAGAGTAGTAGCAATAGCAATGACATTTTCATATTATGATATATTATCTCAGGATCAGGCAGTGGGACTTGAGTTTTTTATTCAGTCGGGGAGCATCCAGCCACTGTATTATTTTGCATACATTAGACCCGGAGATCACACGGGTGGAGATGCAAATCTGTCCAGTATGTAAAAGCATCTTGAAACAAAACTGCATTTAGTATAATATCAAATAAAGTCCTTTCAAATTGTGAGAATCAATTTGAAATTGGATCCAATGCTGCCTCAATTCCATGGCAAAACGGTTCAATTGTCGACCATGTTCAATGTGCTCTCCATCAAAAATTGAATGCTGCTGATCGAAAGGAAATCCTTATTAATCCCGAATTAGTTCTTTGAGTTTAGTGATACAGTAAGCACGTCCGCGTCCGGATGATGTAGTACACCAGCGGAAGAGTTCCTCCGACCGTACTGTAGTTCTTCACTTCCAATCTGGCAATGAAATGACACACCTCAGTCTCCATATGCGGAATAGCTTATCCCGGTGAAAAACGGCAAATGGTTGTCCATACGATAATTCCACTTATCCTCGTTAAGGATCTCACACATTCCAATTCAGCGCGTCATTAAACATAGTGGCGATGATACCGACCCTGATTGCACACTCCTGAAATAGATATTAAGCTCAGTGGTGTGAACTTGCTTTGAAAGACTCGGAGCAACGTTCATTTGATCAGCAACTTCAAAGCGCATGTTCATTCGAAGGCCCCTTCTTCTCCGTGTGCGTTGTTGTCCTCCCTCGTACTAGATGAGACTATTAGTTCTATAGGGATTGTCATGCCTTGACGAGAGGTAGAATGGTGCTGGCAGCTTGGCAGTGATGACAGGAGCAATGCCATGATTAATGTATAGAACTGAATTCAAAATGGAGAGAGGCTGAAATCCTTTGCAAGGACTCGTAGTGTGTTTTACCGTTGGCGGCCATAATGTTATGAACTCCTCCAAATTCAAATTGCCAGCTACTTATGTGTTATGTGCATACTTTCGAACTAAAGTTAGTCGCTAGTCGTTAGTCGGTCATGCAAAAAATATCAAACTTCGACATATGGGCCAATTATGGGCCTATATGACAGTTCTTTCAACTTTCAAAAATGCAATACTACTACTGTAACGAATTTCCCCTGCACGCAGCTAGTAAAAAGCTTGCCATTGCCAAGTTTCATAAAATCAATCGTTACATTTGTTTGTGACACAAAAATACCAACGAACTCAAAAAGACAGTGCTTTGATGCAATGATCTCTCGATACGCAAAACAAGCAACACTAGCCGCAATAGCAGGTCTAGTTTATTTTGGTATGTTGCTATACAT
>Ga0209712_10003366_pt1 | contig 12969 bp, 12 predicted proteins | sample ArcOceMetagenome_FD_187443 | JGI IMG/M metagenome (GOLD analysis project Ga0209712, IMG submission 187443) | Marine eukaryotic phytoplankton communities from Arctic Ocean - Arctic Ocean - Greenland ARC118M Metagenome (SPAdes) (version 2) | ecosystem: Environmental > Aquatic > Marine > Oceanic...
TACTATGCAGTAAGGCATGGCAAAGTCACACCCCATGTTGATATAGAAAGATACGAAGGCAATAAGGTTATATTTAAGGATGGTAAGAGTGAAGAGTTTGATGTCATCATTGCATGTACTGGTTTTAAAATTAAACATGACTTTTTCGATAAAAGTCTAATTAATTATGAAGAGGGCAAAGTACCACTTCTTCATAAAATGATTCCGGCTGATATAAATAATTTATACTTTATAGGTCTTTTTCAGCCTTTGGGCTGCATCTGGCCTGGAGCAGAGCTTCAGTCTAAATTAGCTGCTCAACATCTCCTCGGCGATTGGAAGCCAGCAAAATCAATTAAAGAGCTAATTGAAATAGAACTAGCTAATCCAGATGTAAAACAAATCGACACGCCAAGGCACACAATAACTGTTGATGATTATTCTTTCAGAGCTAGATTGAAAAAAGAAATCAAAAGATCTATTTCTGCTTAAAAAACATGAATTAGTGAATTGTTTGTGAAAGAAAGCTTATTGAAAGCTTTCTTTCATCAAACAAGAAAAAAAGAAGCTAATAAAGACAGCTGCGCGCATATTAGCATAGAATTTCTGCCCCGATCTCCTGCCCCTTCGGACAACCACGAACAGGGTAGAGTAACCACGAATAGGGAGTTTTTTTTCCTATACCCTTGCTTTCAACGTCTTGATGATATCGCCGTTAATCTCCTCCCAGAATACGTCAGCATTCGCATCGGGGTATTGGTAAAAGCCTTTTCCGGTTTTAACGCCGAGATCACCTTGTTCTACTTTGTCGCGAATTCGTTTGTGGGATCGCCAATTCGGATCATTCATAGTCTCAGCCATGTAGTTTCCTACGTTGGCAATGGAATCGAGCCCAACCATGTCCATAAATTGAATAGGTCCTACACTGGGCATCCTTAAGCCAAATCCATTTTTAACCACGCTATCAATTTCTTCTGCCGTCGCAATATCCAAATCCATAAGGTCCATGGCGGCTTTGATCAGAGCGCCCTGAAGTATATTATGAATAAAACCTGGAGTGTCTTTACAGGTTACCGGGTATTTTCCTAATTTTTTAAGCAGATCCATCGTTTTTAGCTCCGCGGCTTTAGCTGTCTGTATACCGGGTACAACTTCTACTAATGGACTCAGGTGGGCGGGGATGGTCCAGTGGGCTGTAATAGCTCTTTGTGGATAATCCATGCCTTCGGAAATATGGGCAATGCTCATGGATGAGGTATTGGATGCTATGATGACATCCGGTGAGCAGAGTTTATCGCATTGCTCAAACACCGCCTTTTTTTGAGCGATATTCTCTGGAACCACCTCCATGACGAAATCGGCGTCAGCAAGCGCACTATCCCATTCCATAGATCGTACAATGAGCTGCTGTGCTTTTTGCGCGTTGTCTTCGTCTACTAAACCACCTTCAACCATAAGTTTTAAATTCGCTTTTGTTCGAAGTTCGGCGGTTTCAAGTTGTTGCTCACAAATATCCACAGCAGTGACCTTATAGCCGGCAAGAGCAAAGGTGATGGCGATGTCGACACCCATAACGCCCTGACCCAAAACAGCAATTTTCTGAATATCTTTGTTTGATATTCTGGTTTCTAATTCGACGGTTTGTGTTTGCATAGATGACCTCTGAGTAGTTAATAGTTCCGTTAAAAAATAGGATGCTCTGTTATTTTAGTAAGCGTACTGGGCGTCCCTCGGGTTCAAGAACGCTGCTCCCTTTGCTAACAGCAGTGTATACAACGCCCATGTTCGGCAGTTCCGCCAACGCATTAACGATATGGTATTGTGTCGGGTTCTGCTCCCATGTCAGGTGCTCCCATTCGACAGTCCCCTTACCCGTCCATGCTTCAGTGGTTTCGAATTCTGTCGGGAACAAGGTGGGGTGGCTGATAGCTGCCCCGACACCGTCCGGATTGGGAATATACTTCCATCCCATCCAATGATTCTTACCTGCTACTGACTTTTTTCCCTCGACAATCTGCTCAGGGGTTAACGCTGTCAGATCGCCGGCCATGATCTGTACGATCCGATTGGAAAAATGACTGGCATTAGCGCGCCATTCACCATTGATAACCTGATGATCTGGAATATCCGCATAAATTTTCGGAACCCCCTTGATCTCGCGACCGGTTAAAATAGGATCCGTCAGGCTTTCCCACATAACCAGTGCCAATGACCCCTCAAGCTGATCCTCCTTGCCATTAAATTTTACGGCGGCGTTAACCCCAATCATGTTGTAACCACGACCGGCAAGCCAATCGACTTCTTTGGCGCAGGAATACTCAACAATAAGCATCGGAATGTCAGCCACCTCAAACGGAGCAGGAATGTATTGTGCGAGCTTTTTCGCATCGGTCAGATAACAAACGGTTATCTTAGTGACATCGTTATAACGTCTTGAGTTTATACCTTGTGCCCTTGGACCGAAAAATCCGGGCATGTGGTACTCTTTATTGGGGTTAAAACTAAACACGGTAATTATGTCTCCTTTATTAGAATCAATGGCAATGGGCTCAGAGTCATTGATAACATTCTTCATATTCTATAAAAATTACGATCGTCCACTTCGGGTTAACTTCTTTCATTCGCCATGAACAAACATGTGACCTCTAATTAAACGGCCACTAATACAAAGCCACTACAAAACTAAAGTTCCGAACGTTTTATTCGAGTAAACAATTCAAAGGTTAACTAGTTTTTATTTCAACCCACTGGCAATATGTTCTTTCTTTTGTTGACGGGCAATGTAGATAGAAGCCCATATAAAACTGGGAACAGTTAACAGTGAAATAATATCAGTGGTGAGTAAAGCCCAAGTCAAGGGTTGCTCGCTGCCGGATGTCCGTAACATATCACTTAGAAAACCCGTTAATACCGCACCCAACCCCAAACCGATTAAATTACAAGCCACCAGCAGTAATGCAACCATTCTTCCACGCATATGGCTTGGCGTTAAATCTTGTACGGTTGAGAATGCTGGGCCATAGAATATCGACATGAGCAGGAAACCGGTGCACATTCCGACATAGAAAATGGGGGAATCTGGCGCAGAGAAACGGTATCCCACCAACAGGGGCGTCATAACAAGCATCACAATGGCCAAAAACCGCACTCTGCCACCTGCAAAGCGAGCTTGAAACCAATCACTGGCCATGCCTCCAAATAAGGAGCCCAAGGTACCAAAGATCATAAACAAAACACCATAAAGTGTAGCGATTTCTGCTGGGGCAAACCCTCGTTCACGAACTAGCCATAATAAGGCAAACTGACCACCGCCAATTGGGATATGTAAAAATACCGCTCCGGCCATAGTTAACATTAACGCAGGACTGTTCAATAAATATTGCCATAAATCGGCTAAGGAACTTTTTTCAATGGCCTCGGTTTCTTGTATTGCATCCTGCGAACCACGCTTTGGATCACGCATAATAAACAGTGGAATTGCGAGAACAATACCCAATGCCCCTAACAATAAAAAACAGTTTCTCCAACCCAGAATCGGACCCAGTAAACCCGCGGCAAGAAAACTTCCACCTGCGCCAAGAGGCACCCCTAAATAATAGATCCCCGCTGCCATACCGCGTTTACGTTGAGGGAAAAGATCAGATAACATTGATAATGAAGCAGGCGTAAGGCTTGACTCTCCTACTCCAACCATTATCCGAGCCATAGCAATTTGTGCAAAACTTTTTGCGATGCCGGAGAATGCGGTTAACACACTCCATATCAGTAGGCCTGCGGCAATAATACGAGGGCGGTGAAATCGGTCTACTAATACGCCCATAAACAACCCCATAACAGCGTAGAAAAAAACAAAAATCATTCCCGTCAAAAGACCAAACTGACTATCAGTTAATTGTAAATCCTCAACTATTTGAGGACCGAAGCTACTTAATAGATTACGATCAACCATACTTAGAATATTCAGCAGCATTAAAAACCCTAGAATGGAGTGGGTTTTAATTCTATTGGTGTTATCACTCATGTTTAATATCGCTTATTTCTATTATTGCTTAAGAAAGTTTGGAACATGCTTAACCTGACACATGCTGATGATTTATCGACGTACCACCGTCCACTGGAATAATGGCACCATGAGTATAAGCACCAGCCCGAGAGCATAAATAAACGGCAATGCCAGCCATCTCTTCGTCTTTACCCACACGTTTGAGCAAACTATTGTCTTCAATATCCTGTCGAAAATTCTTAAACGTATGTTCAGATATTTTGCTGGGAAAATAACCAGGAGCGACTGCATTAACTGTTATTTGTCTTGGCCCTAATTCCACCGCAAGCTCTTTGGTTAAATGATGAAGCGCTGCTTTACTGGCTGAATAGGCATAGTTACCTGTCCTGTTAACGGTTGGAATATGTAGACCATCCATGGAGCCGATATTAATCACTCGCGCCGGATCATTAGCTGTTGAGCTAGCTTCTAGCAGCGGAGTTAAATCACGAGTTAAGCAAAAGACGGCACTCACATTTATTCGCATCAATTTGTCGAACGCTGTCTCAGGATACTGTTCATAACTGTCACCCCATGCTGTGCCTGCATTATTGACAAGAATATGTAACTCAGGCTCTATCTGCAGTAAAGACTGGCACAATAAACTGCGACTTTGTGGAATAGCCACATCTGCTGGTAGTGCTATACATTGGCCATACTCACTCAATTCTGTCGCTGCCTGGCGGCATGACTCTTCATTACGAGCGCTGATATATACTTTTGCTCCGGCCTGCAACAAACCTTGGGTGATCATGCGGCCGATCCCACCAGAGCCGCCTGTTACAAGCGCTACTTTACCTTGCAACGAAAACAGATGATTTAAATCCAATGTTACTTTGCTCATTGTCCAAATAACTCGGGGTGCTCTGCAAGTAATACGTTATACATAGGCAAAAAACTAAAATGGCCGGCATTTTCTGAGCCTATGACTTTATGGGTTTGCATGGCTGTTTCATGACCAATGAGCTTTGGTGTACCCGCCGCTTCTGCCAATAATTGAGCTTGGCAACTTCGCTCCATAGTGATAAACCACCAGGCAGCTGATTCAACGGTGCTACCCACGGTCAATAAACCGTGGTTTTGTAATATTGCAGCTTTGTTATCGGCTAATAACCGAGAAATAGCTTGGCCTTCACCGTCATCTAGCACTACACCATTGAATTCATCAAATACCACATGGTCGTCATAAAATGCACAGGCATCTTGAGTAATAGGATCGAGTTTTCGGCCTAAACTTGCCCAACTTTTACCATAAATTGAGTGGGCATGGGCGGCAGCAACAACATCTGGACGGGCTTTATGAATATGAGTGTGTATCGTAAATGCTGCACCATTAAGATAACCACTGCCTTCTACAACTTGACCTTGTTCATTGACCAATAAAAGATCCAATATTTTTATTTGTTTGAACGACACACCTAAAGGGTTGACCCAAAAGTGATCGGTTAATTCGGGGTCTCTTACAGTAATGTGCCCCGCTAAACCTTCATCAAAACCAAATTTTCCAAAGATTCGAAAAGCGGCAACTAACATGCATTTTCGATGAACCCTAATTTCTAATGAAGTTTGTCCTTCATTGATTTCGGGTACTTTGCCGTTATCATTCATCACGGCTTTATGAGTATGATTAGTCATATTGGCTGCCCGCTGGAGATATTAATGTTGCATGACTCATAATGTTAGTCCGCTGTCTAAGGAGATAATTTGGCCGGTCATGTTGTCACTGCCCAGTAATACAGCAATAATGCTATCAGCCACATCACTAGGTGTAGATATACGTTTTATAGCTGAATGACTTAGGGTGAAATCTTTAGCCGCCTGCCAATTTTCTTGCCAGCCGCTTTTTGACCATTCGCCATCAATCAAGCCTGGGCAAATGGCATTCACTCTAATGTTATCTTTGCCCAGCGCATTGGCCAATGTTTTGGTTAAGCTATTGACCCCAGCTTTAGATGCGCAATAAGCAATAGAACTTCCATGTGCGGTTAGGCCTGCAATACTGGAGGTCATGACTATTTCTCCCCCTCCCTGGCGGGCTAAATAAGGTGTTGCAGCTCGGCTCATGTAAAAAGGCCCCATTAAATTAGTGGCTAACGTTTTTTGCCAAATGTCATCCGTTAATAAATCAAGATCTTTATGAGCAACAAAGTTCGTAGTACCGGCGTTGTTTATTAAGATATCCAACTGACCAAAAGCCTCTATCGCTTTATCCACTAGACTAATACATTGCTGTTCGTTGCTAACATCTGCTTGGCAGATAACCCCTTGACCACCTTGACTGAGTACTTCGTTACAGGTGTCTAGTGCACCTTTTTCAGAGTGTGCATAGTTAATCACCACTTTCACTCCAAGCTTCGCGAGTTTAATGGCTGTCTGTGCTCCCACTCCAGAACTAGAGCCGGTTATTATTGCTACCTTATTTGCTAAATCCACAACAACTCATCCTAATTTAATGGCTGACCAGCGACAGTAATCCGATGTAAGGTTCTTTTTTCACCTTGATAATCATTGTTTGCAAAGTGCCAAGTACTGCGATTATCCCACATGGCCACAGAGCCCGGTAACCAGTTAAACTCACAGGTATATTCTTTTTTACTGCCATGTTCATAAAGGTAATCCAATAATGCAAAAGCCTCTTCAGGTTTCCAACCTAGAAAACCCGTGGTATGACCTTTATTGACATATAGCACTTTTTTGTTGCTTTGAGGGTGAGTAATAATGACTGGGTGGGTTGCATGACTCACTTCAACATTATCAGCAAGTTTGTCCGCTAAATCTGTTTCACTAAAGTAGCCCCCTTCCCCATACAAATGGTCATTGGAATGTGAAGCGATGATCCCAGCTAAGGTTTGTTTTAGACCTTCAGATAAGCCATCGTAAGCGGCATACATATTAGCAAACTTAGTGGCTCCGCCCGCCACAGGTAATTCACGAGCGACGAGTATCGACGCCATGGCTGGTGCTTCATCATATGAATGGTCGGTATGCCAACCACCACCAATATTGGTTTTTTGGTCTTTGTCTTTACTGACAACGGCAATCTCTGGATGGCCATCAAGGTGTTTGAATATTCGATTATGCACAATCTCGCCAAATTTTTTGGCTAGTTTAATATGCTGCTCAGGGGACAGGTTCTGATCACGAAAAAACACTAAACCATGCTCCACAAAAACACGTTTAATTTCTTCAAATTCTTGATCTGATAAGTCTGCTAAGTCAACATTCTCGATGAGCACACCACAATTGGCAACAAAAGGACGTATATTCATTATTTCACCTAGTTTTGAATCAACTAATAAGTTTCAGAAAATCCACATTTTGATAGTTTTGTACAACTCAGTTTGCTCGCTTGCTCGCCTTATTTTCTTGCATAAAAACCATCAATGTTGTCACCTTAGTGACAAAAATATTTATTAAATCCAGATAGTTTGTACATAGTGTTGGCTGATTCACTTTTAACTAAATATTTGCCTGTAGAAAATAAATTCAGGTTAAATAGAGTCGCGCAGGACAAATTCACAATGACAATCTTGGGCGCTTACAAAGTCTTTAGTTCTGCGCCATAAAAACGTTGAAGAGTAATGTGTGATTGCAAAGGCATATTCTTAGTCTCATTTCTGGAAAATATTACCTGAAGAAAACATGTTTTTCGGCGGGCCCAAAATAAATCATGACAGCATAGATTGCTTGGTATCGATACTAAACAATCTAGCTGCAGATTAATTTTTATTTAGAACTCAAATCAACTCCCAACGACGCAGCTGCTTTGGCGACATATTTATTGGTTTGCATCCAACCAGCTTTAAGCTCTTCTGCGTTAGTTTGGTCTTCAAGATCATCCCAACTAGCTAATAAGTTTTCTGGAGTTTGTTGCTCAGGCGATAGATAAATACCATCAGTTTCTTTGATAATGGCCCTTGCATATCCCCCGGCACCACAGCCCAAAATAGTGCGATTAGGTGCATTTTGAGCAACTAAAGCCAGTAGGCCAGTGGTAACCGATTCTACTGTCATTAGTTCTAACACACGTTTGTCTTCAATCAACTCTTCTGTCATGGCGGTACGCGCTGTGGGTGATAAACAATTAACCTGAATATTGTTTTTTTGCCCTTCGATACAAAGCGTGTTCATTAAGCCCACAACCGCCATTTTAGCCGCACCGTAGTTTGCTTGGCCAAAGTTACCGTATAATCCTGAAGATGAAGTAGTCATCACGATACGACCGTAGTTTTGTTGCTTCATGATTTCCCACACTGCTTTAGAGCAATTAGCCGATCCCATAAGATGCACATCAACTACCAGTTTAAAATCGTCAATGGGCATTTTAGCAAAGGACTTGTCTCTCAAGATGCCGGCGTTGTTAACTAAAATATCAATCCGCCCCCATTTTTTCATCGCATCATCGACCATGGTTTGCACTTGTTGCATATTTGCCACGTTGGCACCATTTGCCATCGCTTCACCACCAGCCTTTTCAATTTCAGCTACTACGGCTAACGACCCTTCAGACATTGAACCATCTGCAGCGGCCAAATCGTTTACCACTACTTTTGCCCCCCTTGCTGCCAATGCTAATGCGTGAGCACGTCCTAAACCAGCGCCTGCGCCTGTTACTATTGCCACCTGATTGTCGTATCTAATTGTCATATGATCCTCGAATAATAAATGATGTTTGTTAAATTTATGGATTAGTAATGGTCATCGTTAACCACTGTGCGGTTAATGCGGGTTTATCTACCGATTCGATCTCGATGCTAATATCCCAAGTAAGTAAAAACTGCCCCGGCCTTTTTTCAAGCACATTGGCTAGCACCATATGCCCTCGTATTTTACTGTTCACGCTTACAGGCTGTAAAAACCGTATTTTGTCAAAACCATAATTTAGTCCCATCAGGGTTTTTTCTAGATTAATACCTGCTTCGTAGGAAACGGCTGACAACAAAGATAGGGATAAAAAACCATGAGCTATAGTGCCGCCAAAAGGCGTTTGTTTGGCCTTAACTGGATCAATATGAATAAATTGGTGATCATGAGTAGCATCTGCAAAGGTATCTATTTGCTCTTGGGTGATCGTAAACCATCGTGAAACGCCGGTTTTTTTACCAATATAATCAGTTAAATCTTCTGCATGTATGGTTAGTGCCATAGAGAAATTCCTATTTTTATTTAGTTTTCAAAATACGTTAGAGCATATTTTGACTTTAAACACCTGATTAATTTGAACTTACAGTATGTTTTCAAAACTATCAAGTATTTACAACTTTTAAGTGAGTGCTAAAGTAAGAGAATCTCGATTTTTTGAGGAAAAAAGCATTGAAGGTGTGCTCGAAAGAAAAGAAATGCCTTTGTGGTAGCTAACCGTTGTGCATTCTAGGTAGATAACATACACTTAAATTTGAACTCTAAGTATAATTATTGACCAGGTCTGAATTATAGCTATGCCCCCTTTGCAACACAAAAAAATAAGCTCACCTTTTAGTAAAACGAATCAACATGATCAGAAGTACAAGACAATTTTATCTGCTGCATCAGAGCTATTTAATGTTTACGGTACACGTGGCACAACGTTAATTCAAATTGCTGACAAACTCAATTTGACTAAAACAAGCCTGTATTATTACGCTAAAAACAAAGAGGAATTAGTTCATCAATGTTACTTGAATACATGTATCGAAATTCAATCAATGATTGTGGGAGCAAAAGAGACTGAAGGTTTAGCTGTAAACAAAATAGAGAAACTACTGCGATTAAATTTTTCATGCTGGAATGGCATCATTAATGGTAGCAGAGGTCATCTTGCTGTATTAACCGAAATTGCTTCCTTGTCAGCAAAACATCAACAAGAAATCTCTGAATTCTACCGAACATTTGTTATTCAAGTTATGGATTTAATTGAACAAGGCCAAGCCGACGGAAGCATTCAAAAAGTATCACCCGTTAAGGCTGCAAGTGCATTATGGGGAGCGATTTTTTGGTTACCCGTTTGGCTGTATTCCGTTGAAGAACAAAATCGCGAAAGAGCCTATGAGCAATGGCTGTCGATTATCAAATATGGTTTAAAGAACGCTGACAGTGATTTTAGTTTTGATAATGCCTCCTTTGTTAAAGAGCAAGTAGCACCAGCAGGGTTTGATAGAGATGAACAGAATCGAATTAAGCAAGAAGCCTTTTATCGAGTCGGTTCGATATTTTTTAATCAAAAAGGATTTAAAGGCACATCTTTAGACCAGTTAGCTCAATCGTTAGGTGTCACTAAAGGTGCATTTTATTATCACATTAAAAATAAAGATGATCTGCTTGTAAAGTGTTTTGAGCGCACCATTAATATTGAAACATCAGTATTAGAAGAGGCATTTGCAATTGATAATAACGGCTTAGAAAAATTAGCCTTTGCTGCCCAAAAATTATTCAGTATTCAGGTAGGTGAACAAGGCCCTTTGATTCGATATGCCAGAATGTGGTCTTTGGATATAGATAAAAGACAAGAAATTGAAATCATCACTAGTAAAACTAGGGATCTGTTTGGCAAAATAATCAAACTAGGCATTGATGATAAAAGCATTAAACAAGTCGATTTACTGGTCGCAGAAAACATTATCGCAGGCGCTATTGAGTCCATTCCTGATCTCGGTGATTCTATCAATGAAGATGATGTTATAGGAGACTCAGCAAACTTCTTTCATATCTTCTTCAACGGCATTACACAGTAGCCACACTAAACGATAATTATCCCACAACAGCCTATTTGTATTCCCGTGGCCTATTATACCAATCCGTATAAAGAAGTGACCACTTTGAAATATCACTTTTAAAGTGCTCACATGGTTTATTTAAATGATCAACAATGGTGCTGCGGCCGTTGGTCAATACTTAGATAGAGGTCAACCTGAAAAAGCTTATCAGCATGGCGAATGTGTTGTGCTTTTATGACAATATCTGGTTTGATGTTTTTCATCTTCAATCATCATATTGCTGCATGGCTAACCGATGAAACACCTGAACAAGCTAGAAATCTAGCAAAAGGTAAAACCGAAAAATTTAGCCTTTACGTACTTCAAACATTATAGAGCGTCTTTCTCCCAGTATTTAATAGACAGGGACAATGGCCTGATTCACTACTAGTCGTGTATGAGATGCGTTTATTTAGAGGGCCTATGCGTGACTAGGTAGCTCCCTATTAAACCTTTAAAGCACTTCTGACAGAAATCAGCTGAAACCTTTTCTCCATCTCCAAATACAGAGCCATAACCACACTGTTTTTCAATAGAAAAAAACTCTTGGAATTCATAACTATCAGATTGAACTCTTAATCCGCACTTATCGCATTCAAGCCCAGTAGCGACCACCATTTTTTAAAGTCATTAATTATCATCAGCGATACAACTTTGCATCCCTTTCTAAAAGATAGGGTTAGTGGTTCAAGTCCACCAGGACGGCTCAATCTTCAATTTTTTAAACTACCCATTTCCTTCGCGAGACAGTTCGCATCCCTATTTTAAAGACGTGATAGTGTTTTAACTCCTCTGGACCAAGCCGCAGTATAGGTCACCATTTTTAAATGATTAACTGGGACAGGCAGGCAACTTAACTCTTTATCTGCTGTTTCGAATTAATGTTTTATTTCACAAGCTTTGGAAACACCGGCTTTCACAGTAATATATTTATCTTTGTAATGTTGCAGTCCTTTCTTAGTTACTCGCCAGCGATATTATAAATTAATAAATTGATACCAAGATTATTATTTTATTGGTGCAAAAAATTTAGCGGTTGCTGCGCCGATTCCTTGGTTCGCACCGGTAATAATCACTATATTGTTAGCTGCATAAACCATCTATCAATATTTAGAAGGCAAGTAAAAGCAATTGCTCAAATAACGATTAGCACTAAATCTAAGTAACTTTAAGAGTGATATTAAAACGTGGGTTTTTATATGAATTACTTTCCACAATATCGACTAAGGTTGTCACAGCCTTCCATATGTCCTCAAACGAGGTATAAAGTGGTGTAAAACCAAAGCGCAATATATTGGGCGCACGAAAATCAGCTATTACACCTTTTTCAATTAAAGCTTGGCAAATTGAAAATGCCGCATCATGAGAGAAGGCCAACTGGCTGCCTCTTTGATGGGCAATATCAGGTGAACATAAAATTAATTCATGCAAACATTCATTCATGTTAATAAGCTTAGTGAATACAGCTGCTAACGCTTCAGACTTATTTCTAATCTGCAACATATCCACGTCTTGCCATACATCAAGCGCTGCATCCAAGGCACTCATAGATATCACACTAGGCGTACCACACTGAAATTGGTTAATATTAGGTGAAGGGTGATATTGAGCGTCGAAAGCAAAAGGTTTTGCATGCCCCATCCAGCCAGATAAGGGGTGTCTAACCGCTTGTTGATGACGTTTGGCCACGTATAAAAAAGCCGGTGAGCCTGGCCCACCGTTTAGATATTTGTAACCACACCCCACAGCAAAGTCTACCTCACATTTATCTAGTTCCACAGGCAACGCGCCAGCGCTATGGGCTAAATCCCAAATAACTAAAATACCTTTGTCATGGGCAAGCTGAGTTAGCTTTGCCATATCCAATAACCTACCAGTACGAAAATTCACTTGGGTGAGCAATAATACAGCTACGGACTCCGTTAAACTTTGCTGTATGTCCTGCTCTTCAACCATCTGAAGTTGACATAAGTCGGGTCCTAATAAATCGCTCAACCCTTGCACCATATATAAGTCAGTGGGAAAATTGTCTTTGGTGGACAACACCACTGTTCGCTCTGAATTAAGTTTAAGGGCACTGCATAACAGCTTAAATAAATTCACAGATATAGAGTCACAACAAATGACTTGGCCTTGGCCCGCGCCGATAATGGGCGCTATTTTTTCGCCCACTTTAATCGGTAAATCAATCCAGCTATGGCTATTCCAACTTTTTAT
>Ga0209712_10003367_pt1 | contig 12968 bp, 10 predicted proteins | sample ArcOceMetagenome_FD_187443 | JGI IMG/M metagenome (GOLD analysis project Ga0209712, IMG submission 187443) | Marine eukaryotic phytoplankton communities from Arctic Ocean - Arctic Ocean - Greenland ARC118M Metagenome (SPAdes) (version 2) | ecosystem: Environmental > Aquatic > Marine > Oceanic...
TGAAGATAATATGGGAACTTATCTGCCTCGGGAGCTGGTCGCTCAACAGTTAAAAATGGCAGAAGAATATGTTCCTGAAGGTTTGGGAACGCCTGAAATGACACCAATTTCGTCTGGTTTAGGGGAAATTTACCAATATACTTTGTCCGTCAAAAAAGGTTATGAAGACCAATACGATGAAATGAAACTGCGTGAAATCCAAGATTGGATTGTGAAGCGACAGTTATCGGGAATTAAAGGCGTGGTGGAAGTGAATAGTTTCGGTGGAAAACTGAAACAGTACGAAGTGACGGTCGAGCCATCGCAATTAAAAGCGATGAATATTACGATTACTGAAATTTTTGATGCACTAGAAAATAGCAATGAAAATACTGGTGGCGCTTATATCGAAAAAGACCCAAATGCCTATTTCATCCGTGCGGAAGGATTGGTGGAATCACCAGAGGATATTGAAAAAATCGTTGTTAAAAATAGAAACGGTACGCCAGTTCTGATTCGGGATGTAGCAAAAGTTCAGTTGGGTTTTGCACCTCGTTTTGGTGCTTTGACACGGAATGGAGATGGTGAAGTTGTGGGCGGAATTGTGATGATGCTGAAAGGAGAGAATGCGGCTCAAGTGATGAATCGGGTGGAAGATAGAATGGTTCAAGTTAAAAAATCATTGCCGGAAGGCGTAGAAGTCATTCCATATTTAGTACGTTCAAAATTGATTAATAATGCCATTAGTACGGTTGAAACCAACCTATTAGAAGGTGGTTTGATTGTGATTTTTATTTTGGTTTTGCTTCTAGGAAACTGGCGTGCAGGTTTGATTGTAGCTTCGGTGATTCCATTGGCGATGTTGTTTGCGGTAAGCATGATGAACGTGTTTGGCGTAACGGCTAACTTGATGAGTTTGGGAGCGATTGATTTCGGTTTGATTGTCGATGGAGCGGTGATTGTCGTCGAGGCGATTGTGTATCGGTTGTCATTGCGACAAGCAGATTCAGTTTTGACATCACAGGAAATGGACGAAATGGTGACGGATGCTTCAACGAAAATTCGAACTTCTGCCGCTTTTGGTGAAATCATTATTTTGATAGTTTATTTGCCGATTTTGGCATTGGCAGGAATCGAAGGAAAAACTTTCGCACCGATGGCTCAAACGGTTATTTTTGCAATTTTTGGTGCATTGGTTCTATCGTTGACTTATGTTCCGATGATGTCGGCTTTGTTATTGAGCAAAAAAAATATCAAACATGGTGGTACGATTTCAGATAAAATCATCCACGTTTTTCAACGTATTTATACATCGGTTTTAAATGTTGCGTTACAATTCAAAATGGCAATTATTGCGGTAACGGTTATTTTATTCGGATTTACCTATTGGCAATTTTCAAATTTAGGTGGCGAATTTATGCCGACTTTGGAAGAGGGGGATTTGGCATTACATCAGATTTTGCCACCAGGAAGTTCGTTAGAGAAATCGGTGGAAGTTTCTACGAAGTTGCAAGATATTATCATGGAGAACTTTCCAGAAGTCGAGCAAGTTGTTACGAAAATCGGAACGGCAGAAATTCCAACTGATTTGATGTCGATGGAAACGGGCGATATTATGGTGATTTTGAAACCAAAATCGGAGTGGACAAGTGCAAAAAGCCGAGAGGAACTGGTGCAAAAGATGGAAAAGAAAATGTCCGAATTGCCAGGAATCGCTTACGAATTTACGCAGCCAATTCAGATGCGTTTTAATGAATTAATGACGGGTTCGAGGGCAGATATTGCAATAAAAATCTATGGCGACGATTTGACTTTGCTCTTCCAAAATGGTAAAAAAGTTGAAAAACTAATTGAAAACTTGGAAGGAGTAAGTTCAGTTACGGTGGATCAATTAATTGGAATGCCGCAAATAATTATTCGGTATGATTATAACAAATTGGCGCAATATGGTTTACAAATCAAATCGGTTAACACGATTGTTAGAACCGCTTTTGCAGGTGAAAAAGCAGGGGTGATTTATGAAGGTGATCGACGGTTTGATTTAGTGGTGCGAATGCCGGAACATTTGCGAAAAGATATTGATAATGTTCGAGATTTATTGATTCCATTAGAAAATGGTCAAACGATTCCGCTCACACAAATTGCAGCAATAACGCTGGAAAAAGCCCCGATGCAAATTGCACGGGATAATACGAAACGAAGAATTACGATTGGTGCGAATGTTTTAAATCGAGATATTGCGTCATTGGTTGCGGAAATTGAAAGTGTTTTGGACGAAAAACTGGACTTACCGCCGGGTTATTATATCACGTATGGTGGACAATTTGAAAACTTACAAAATGCAACGAAACGTTTGGGAATAGCAGTTCCTGCAGCATTGTTATTAATATTTTCGTTGCTTTATTTGACCTTCAATTCTTTAAAACAGGCGGCTTTGATTTTTACAGCGATTCCGCTTGCCGCAATCGGTGGCGTTTGGGCGTTGATATTTCGAGGAATGCCGTTTAGTATTTCGGCAGGGATTGGTTTTATCGCCTTGTTTGGAGTGGCAGTTTTGAATGGAATCGTTTTAATTGGTTATTTTAATCAATTGAAAAAAGAAGGAATTACCAACGTTCGGGAACGAATTATTACGGGTACAAAAGTTCGTTTGCGTCCTGTAATTATGACGGCTTTGGTGGCTTCTTTAGGTTTCTTACCGATGGCGTTATCGAATTCGGGAGGAGCAGAAGTTCAGCGACCTTTGGCAACAGTAGTTATTGGCGGGTTGATTACAGCGACGCTTTTGACATTGGTGGTTTTGCCGATTTTGTATAGTTGGATTGAGAAAGATGAAAACACGGATTTGACGGATTAGAACGGATTTTTTATTCAGTTCGATTTGTAGGGTAAACGGCATTGCCTTTGCCAATTTAGTTTGAATTAAAATTGAAAATCAAAATGGTGAAACATATAAAATTAAGCATATTAATGCTACTCTTTTTCGCAGCTTCCGCCCAAAGTCAATCGCTTGATTCGCTGATGGAAATGGCGTTAAAAACGCATCCGTCATTAAAGGTTGCAGATTTGAAAATTAAGCAGCAGGAATTACTAAAGAATTCGGGGTTTGAATTAAAACCGACCGATTTTTATTATATCGGTCAAGCATTAGGTTATGCAAATGATAATCGGCAGCACGATTTTGGCGTCAGTCAATCGTTTGAATTGCCGAAGGTTTATCGAGCAAAAAATGCATTGATTGAGGCAGAATCGGAATTGTTAAAACAGGAAAAAGTATTGACGGAAGTCGAACTAAAAAAGATGGTTGCTCAATATTATTGGGAAGTCGTAGCGACTTATCAGCAGCAGCAAGTTTATTCTAATTTAGATACTTTTTATAATGGTTTTATTAAATTAGCCGCTCTGCGAGTGGAAACTGGAGAAACGAATAAATTAGAATTATTACGAGTAGAGTCAAGTGTTAAAAATTGGCAAATTAAAAAAAATGAAGCAGATAAACGCTATGAATTGGCTCAACGACAATTGGGATATTTACTCGGTCGTGACGGTCAGATTAATATTGAAAACGTGCAATTTCAACAACTTTCGATTGATTTACCAGAAGTGAATGCCGCAAATCATCCATTGGTAAAATATTATGAACAACAAAAAAATGTAGCCGCAAAGCAAGTTCAAATTGAAGAAAATGTACTTTCGCCGACCTTTAATGTGGGTTATGCTTCGCAAATTTTTGATGGCAATGCTGGTCTAAATTTGGTGCAATTTGGTGTCGGAATTCCGTTACACAAAAAACCACAAAAACAACGTATTCAGGCGGCAAAAGCGGAAGCGGCAATTATTGCTTCGCAGGCAGAAACGGATCAATTTTTATTGGAAAACGAATGGAATTGGAACTTGGCAAAATTAGAAACAATAAACGGTCAAATTTTTTCAATCGACCGTTTATTAATGGATAATTTATTGGAATCTATCGGTTTGGCAAAAATCGGTTATGAAGGTGGCGAGTTGCCTTATTTTGAATATTTAGCGATTATAGAATCGGTTATTGCTGCTGAAATTGAAAAAATTAGCTTGACGCAGGAATATAATGAAGTGGTAATTTTGATTAATTATGCGTTGGGTGTTCAATAAGTTTTACACACCAAACCAAAAATTAAATAAAACCCGTCATTCCGACCTACGTCGGAATAACGGGTTCTATTATGTTAAAAAATAAAAAATGAAATATATATCAAAAATATTCATATTAACCATTTTCGCAGCTTTCGCAAGCTGTAAAAGTGAAGTAGATTCACACACCGGACACGATCATGGCGAAGGTCAGCACGAACCTCATGAAGAAGAAGCTGAAATCCCAGAAAATGAAGTGCATTTGTCGAATACGCAAGTGAAAACAATCGGCGTAGAACTGGGTGGGTTTACAGTTCGCAAAATGTCAGATTTTATTACAGCGACTGGTTCGTTAAGTGTTCCGCCAAGTTCGGTGAGTTCGGTTCATGTTCCTGAAGGTGGTTTTATTCGGAATTTGAAAAAATATATCGTCGGAAGTAAAATTGTAAAAGGTGCGGTAATTGCGACTTTGGAGCATCCGAGCTTTATTCAAAAGCAGCAGGATTTTTTGGAGTTACAAAGTGAAATGATTTATCTAAATCAAGAAATGCAACGCCAAAAAACGTTGAGTGAGGCGAATGCTTCGGCATTGAAAAACTACCAAAAAATACAATCAGAATATAGCGTGAAGCAAATTCAGATGAAAGGCACTCAACAATATTTGAATTATTTAGGGATTAATACCGAAAATCTAAATAGCGGAAATATTACGAAACAAGTGTATTTAACCTCGCCATCAAGCGGTTACGTTTCTGCGGTGAATTTTCATAATGGAATGTTCGCTCAACCAGAAATGGAACTAATGCAAATCGTAAATGATGCACATACTCATGTGGAATTAGATATTTTTGAAAAGGATATTTATCGGGTGAAAATTGGTCAAAAAATGACATTTTCAGTTGCTTCAAATCCATCGGAAACTTACGAAGGCAAGGTTTATTTAATTAGTCCAACTTTTGAATCAGATAAAAAAATAGTTCATATTCATGGGCACATTGAAGGCAAAAAACCATCCTTTATTCAAGGTGCGTTTGTGAATGCTCAAATTTGGGAAAATGAAGTAACAGTGCCGTGTTTGCCAGAAAAAGCGGTCGTTATCGCAGATAATGTTTCGTATATTTTTGTTCAGAAACAAAAAGCACCAAGCGAAATTCAATATTTGCGGATTCCTGTTCAAGTGAAGCAAAAAAAGGATGGCTGGGTTTCGGTCAATCTGATGGAGCAAATGCCGACAAATAGTACCGATAAAATCGTTTTGAATCAAGCATTTTATCTAATCGCAGAAATGAACAAGGGAACGACATCTCATTCACACGCACATTAGAAATTTTTTAAAAGAAATGTAGCGTTAGAGTATGTTTAAAAATTGTTTTTGAGTTTGTAAAATGATAGGTTTTTTGAATTGACGAGTCAATTTTTGAAGGAATAGCCGTAGCTATTGTTGAAAAAAATGAGGAAGTCAAGGCGAAAAAGACGCATTTTCAAGTCAAAGGATAAAATTTGGCTACCCACGTAATATTGGATATTTCGTAGGGCAAACGGCACTGCCTTTGCCACACTACCCACGTAATATTGGATATTTCGTAGGGCAAAACGGCACTGCCTTTGCCACACGAGTATTGCAATTGAAACAATTGTCTAATTAAGTAATATCAATAGTGTCCAACCTTACGTGGGTAGCCTAAAAACAAAATAATAAATTAAATTAATTCGTAAAACGAAATGATTTGGTGCGTTTGCCCTTATCACACGCAGACAAATGGTGAACTTACCGTTTAAATATTTATAATAGTAACGGGCAACTATTGCGAACCATCGAAAAAAAATTTCAAACGCCTTCACAAACGTTTCGAGTCGCAGATTTTTCAACAGGAATTTTGACTTTTGAAATAATCTAATTTTATGAATTATTAATCATTTGCCAATAAAAAACGTCCAATTTTTCTATCTCCAGCCAACCAAGCTACATTTCCACTTTCAGGAAAACGAATCGTATAAAAACTACTATCACTTAGATTTGTCCAAGTATTCCCGGCATCATTGGAATAATCAATTCCGGGAATACCGACAGCGACTAAACCGTTTCCATTTGTATTTGGAACGTATTGAACACAAGAACGATAACCCGGATTTTGTCCATCGCTGACGAGTTTCCAAGTTCGTCCACCGTCATCTGTAACCGCTTTATTTGCCGTGTTCTGTTCCATATTCTCCCAATCGCCACCGAAGATAATTCCGTTGTATTTATCATAAAAGTGACAAGTGAAAATTCCGGTCATTTGTCCACCTTGAACGATTGGCGTTTCGTAAACTTCCCAAGTCTTACCTTTATCCATACTATGGAAAATTCTTGATTTTTTGCCGCCACTTGCAATCCAAACATTATCTTCAAAAACGGAAATATTCGTATTACTTGCCGCAAAAGCCGCTTCACCATCTGCTGCTGGAGGCAAATCTTCACAGCTTACTTTTTCCCAAGTATTTCCGCCATCATTCGTCAAAATCACAGACAAACATTCATCCGTTGGATCGCCCATTGCGATACCATTCTGAGTATCAAAGAATTTCATGGAATCATAAAACGCTGAGGAATCATTTTCTTGATAGACAATTTTCCAACTTTCACCTTTGTTCGTCGTTTTGAAAAGTAGGGCAGGAGAGGCAATGCTTAATAGAAATATAGCGTCATTCGTTGCTGCGATAGAACGAAAATGAACGGGTTCATCTTTATAAAAAATGCTATCTTGAAACCATGTTTTTCCACCATCTTCGGTATAACCGTACATTCCTTTTGACCCAGCAAACCAAACCGTTTCGTCATTAATAACTTCGATTGCTCGAATGCTGCTATTGATAGGAAAGGTTGTAACCGTAGGGTTTTTAAGTTCAAAAATTTCTTCTGGAGCGTTACAAGAAGCCATTAATAGTAGGATGGAAAATATTGGAATTATTGATTTCATTTGTATTTGGTTTTATGTAATCAGTAGTGCAATCGTCCAAAAATAATAACAATTTTTTATTTCAAATTTATGTTATAACTGCTTTAGAGCGTCAATAATTTATAGTTTATAATTCATAATTAAAACCGTCAAAGGCTCTTGAGCTGTTACAGTACTCATTTTTATAATAAGTCGTTTATTTATGCTCATCTACTTACTAGATAGATTAACAAATATATCACGATAAACTTTATAGGTTAACAAATATATCACGATAAACCTTATAGGTTTTAAAAACCTATAAGGTTTACAATCAACGATTGACTAATAACAACGATTTAAAATATCAAATCTCAATCTCTTTTGGCAAAAATGGACTTGCATCGCCACCAGCTCTAATAATTTCTCGAACGATAGTCGAACTAACGTGAGAAAACTCTGGCGAACTGATTAAAAATACGGTTTCCAAGCCATCTCCAATAATGGTATTCAGCTGAGAAATCGTCTTTTCATAATCAAAATCAGAAGCATTTCTCAATCCTCGAAGCATATAATTGGCATTGATGCTTTTGCAGTATTTGACCGTTAAGCCTTCATAATGACCAGTCCTAACTTTAGGTTCGTTCTCGAAAACTTTTTCTAACCAAGCCAAACGTTGTTCTAATGAAAAAAGTGATTGCTTCTTGGAATTAATACCAATTGCAATAATTAACTCATCAAAAAGTGGAATTGCACGTTTGATTAACTCTATATGACCGGTTGTAATTGGATCAAAAGAACCAGGAAAAACGGCTATTTTTTTCATTGATTTTTTTTTAAATGACGTAAAAGGAACCATAAATGATAAACCATTTGACGTAATAATGCTATTTTATAACGACCGTATTATTAGTCATATGGAATTAATAAATTTATATTTTTTAATTATAAAACAGTTGATAATGCTATATTAGAGCGTCAAATAGTTTAGCATTTATAATTTATAATTCTTTCGTTTCGTTTGCAGCTTCATTTGTGAAGATACTAAATATCGTTTTACCGTAATTTCTGACTTCGTGTAGATTTGGATGATTTTTGAAATTATGATTAGGATTGTGTTCTAATACGAACCAACCTTCTGCTTTAAGCATCTTTTTTTCAAAAATTAAATCAGGAATCGCATCTAAACTCGCCAAACCATAAGGTGGGCCAGCAAAAATATAACTCCATTGACTATGTGCAGATTCGATAAATTTGAAAACATCAGCTCTGATAATATTGATTTTATCTTCGATGTCTAATGTTTTTGCCGTTTCTCTCACGAATTTTAAGCAGCCACTAAATTTATCAACGTAAGTGACATCTTCACAACCTCTGGAAATGAATTCATAACTATGATTTCCTGTTCCTCCAAAAAGGTCCAAAACCTTCAAATCATTGAAGTAAAAGTTATTATTAATCACATTAAATAAACCTTCTTTTGCGAAGTCTGTCGTTGGGCGAGTTGGCCATTTATCTGCTGGCGGATAGAATTTTCTACCTTTAAAATCTCCTGCTATTATGCGCATCTTTTAATTATGAATTATGAATTAGTAGTGTTCAGAATATTTATTCACCAAGTGAAAAAATCAAAAAATGACCGTTATACAGACAAAGATTCGTATCTCCCGACTGCAAAGGCTCAATTTTAAGAAAGCTACCAATTTTTATTTTGAATTAGTTGAAATTTTATTTCGTTGCCTTGAAGAGATACCAACCTTCGTCGGTATGACGGGCTTTTTTTTTAGATTATAGATGGTAAGAAAGCTAAAACTTTATCCCGAGAATTGGGATAGGTTGTGTTAAAATTATTCTGAACACGCTTACTTACGAATCATCAATTGCCTAAACCGTATAAAAACTGTAAAGGTCAAAGTTAAAATGTTTTGGTTGGTCTGCAAACTGTTCGTCGAATTGAAATGCTGTTGGACGGCTTATAAATTCAATTTTACGTATGTAGCGATATAATAATTTATAAATCCGAGAATTTTGCATGACCTCGCCACTCAAGAATAATTTTGAATTTTCGGTGGAAAGGTTTAATTGATTAAAAACCAATAATGTATAATAAATAAAATCTTTCGCTGATTTGAATTCAAACGTATTGGATAGAAGGAGTTTTTCTTGCTGAAAAGCGGCAATTTGAAATTGTCTACCAATTACATTGATGAAAATTGTCGGTTGCTGAAACTGAACGGCCTCTTTTTGCCAAGCCGTTAATAATGGTGTTTCAGCGTGATAGAATTCAATATGATCAAATTTATTTTGCAAAAAATCATAAATTTCGATTGGTGCTAAAAATACATTTTGGCACTGAAGCGAAGCTAAATTATCTATCAAAAGATAATGTTGATGTGGAATGCTAAAGCTATTTTCTAAGTAAGAAGTTGCGGATCCTTCGGTGTAAATAAGGTTGGGCACTAAAGTCGTATAAGGCGTAACAAAACCTACTTTTACAGTAGCAAATAATGTATCGAAATATTGCTCTTCATCAAAAAATGAGGCAAATGTTTTGGTATCGAGTTGTTCTATTGATTGTAGTAAAATTACTTTTTCTGGCGAGGTGATAAAATAAGACAACCTGTTTGCCCCAATTAGAACAAACAGGTTGTTATTATCACTATATAAATCAGTACGATTCGTTACTGTTTTATTATTCTTCATCTCCCGTAGCCTTACCAAATTTACGCCAGTTTGCGTTCAAGGTCGGTTTGTTTAAATCTCCAAACTTCAAGTAGTAATTTTTCTCTGATACATTAGTCGTATTATACGTTGGATCATATACTGAATATCTTGGATTTGCATAATCTCCCATGAAATCTTTCCAAGGAATCTTCACTTGAACGACCTGAACGGTAGTTGACTGATATTCAATTTCTGCAGATTTCATCTCGAATTTTGCACCGGTACTTCCGTAAGGTACATAAGATAGTGAATCCGCACTTGTATTAATACCAAGTGTCGTCATAGAATCAATCGCATTTACGAAAGTTTCTGTACGTGTCACTTCTTCACCAGCATCAATATCACCGATAACTGTTTCGATTTTAAATTGAGCATTTGTTAGTACATCTGATAATGTATCAAAATCTGCTGCATATTTTCCAGTTATACTTCTGTATGCTCGCTGAGCAGTACGAATTTTTTTCAATTGCGTAGCAACGGCTCTTTCACGCTTATCTTTTTGATTTTGGAATTGTATTGGCTCAGAAATCATTTGTGCCAATACATATACTAAGCCTAAAAAGATTAATGTAAGTACGGTGTTTAGTATGGTCCTACTCATGGTTCTTAAACTTTGGTTTTCGTTCGTTTAGTCGCAATATTACATTTTTTTGGTGGAAATCAGAAAGTTCATTTCATATAAATTTCAAAAAGTAATATTTTGAACCATTCGATTGATGAATGAAAATTTGTTATTGATTTGAAAATATTTCAAATCAATTGTATTAGATGCATTGAATTACAAAAATGGTGTATTAGATTAATAAATTTTCATTTTTTTCTAAAAAAAATCCATAAATCTTAAAAATTCAACGCATCTGTGACGAATTGCTTGTAACTACGGCCAATTGGCAGTTCTATTTCATCAATTTCTATGTTTGTCGTAGAAAAAGCGGTAATTCTATTTATTGGAACAATATACGAACGGTGAACTCTTAGAAACTTATCTTTCGGCAATCGCTCTTCCAAATAAGAAATTTTCTGTTTTGTAACCACATCCTTTTCTTCTGTAACGATTCTGACGTAGTCTTTTTGACTTTCAACGTAAATTATTTCATCTAAATAAACTTTTAAAATCCGTTTATCCATTTTGATGTATAAGAACGGTTCAAAATTAGAAGATACGGTTTGAGATTCAAGTGGATTTATCGTTTCTATTTCGGGCTTTCTGTGGATTTTATTAATCGCTTTCATAAATCGACCAAATGAAATGGGTTTCAATAAATAATCTACCGCATTTAATTCAAATCCTTCAATGGCATAATCTCGAAAAGCTGTCGTGAAAATAATCTTCGGAGGATTTTTTAAGGTTTTTACAAACTCAATTCCATTTAATTGTGGCATTTGAATATCTAAAAACATCAAATCAATTTCCTCTTTTTGTAATACATCAAAAGCCTCCAAAGCATTTTTACACGTCGTGACAACCTTAAATCCTGGGATTTTCGCTAAATAAGAAGCGATAATATCCATTGCCAATGGCTCATCATCTACAAGCAAACAATTTATCATTCTATTTTCGTTTTTTAGTCTGTTTGATTCTTTAAATATGGAAACTGCACTTTCGTTTGAATTCACTTTTCCTGATAAAATGCAGGATTCACTTTTCCTTTTCTTAGAAAGGAGAGAAGCCAGATGACAGGACTCGATTTTGCTAAGATTGAAATCTACTGTTTGACTTCCTTTCCTTGACCGTTCCCACCGCAGGCGGGCTTTTAAGAAAAAGCTGATTCCGAAATCTCGGGAGGCTGGAGAAGTATTCAATCAGTCTACGATTTTCTTGCGATTATCAGAATTAAGGCGTCAATTTATTATATTTCTAAAGATAAGACAATCGAATGCGTTTCCTCCGTATCTAATAGCTTTAGCTCGTGTTTTTTCGGATATAATAACTTCAATCGACGTTGAACATTCGCCAAAGAGTCATAATTATGGATGGAATCACTATTAAATTTCGCATTTTCAATTTCTAATAGCAAAATGTTATTTTTAATTTCTAAATCGATTGTAATCCAAATCGGCTCCGAGTTATCCATTAAGCTCTGTTGAAAAGCATATTCCACAAAAGGAAAAAATAAAAGAGGTGAAATTTCTCGTTCAATCGAATCAATCGAAAAATTAAAACTGACTTCTAACGCATCGCCATAACGCATTTTTTCTAACGAAATATAATTATTTATTAATGAGATTTCTTTAGAAAGCGGCACTTCGGGAACATTACTCTCAAAAAGCATATAATCCAAAAGACTTGATAATTTCAAGACAACCTCTGGTGCTTTTGTAGAGTTTTGAAGCGTTAGAGCGTATAGATTATTCAAGGTATTAAAAAGAAAATGTGGATGAATTTGAGATTTTAAAAACTTCAACTCTGCCCGTAATTTTTCTTGTTCTAATAACTGCCTTGTATATTCATTTTGCAATGCAATCTTTAATAACTTAATCGCAACTGCCGCCAAAACGACGATATATATATTAATAATATTAAAAGCAATTTTGTAAAAGACAAACCAGCCATGTTCCAAATATTTCTCCCAAATTTGTGGAAAAATGATGTATTGAGCAATGGCTCTTTGTAATAATCCAAAACCAAAAGCAGATAATATGAATAATATAAAAAACTGATTATAAGCTCTTTTGATTAGAAAAATAGGCAATAGAACATATAATGTCAAGTAAGTTGCCATTATCATCACTGGTAACCCCAAAAAATTGGATAACAATACTTTTTGCCAATTTTCAGAATACTCTGATACATCAATACTCGTGAACATTACCAGTATGGAAACCCAGAAGACGATGTGCCAGATGAATCGTTGCTTTGGTAAAAATAGCCGGTGTAAAATATTTGAATCCATAAAATATCTCGTGTTTTGGACTGCGAATTTTAGGTTGCGAGTCCGATTGTACAGCCGAAGCCTTCTAACATAAAAAAAATAGATTTACGATTGATTACTACGTTTGTACGGTCGAACTTGCAATCTACGACTCGAAATTACTCACAAGCAACTTCAAATGCTACTTTTAATATTAAATAATAGATTAAATGCTCAAAAAAGAATGGAAATAGTAGAAAATCGGACTTAAGCCGAAATGGCTATATATCACAAGGGCAAACGCACCAAATTATTTCGTTTTACGAATTAATTTAATTTATTATTTTGTTTTCACACTAAATTAGTTTGTAATCAATATAATATT
>Ga0209712_10003369_pt1 | contig 12965 bp, 14 predicted proteins | sample ArcOceMetagenome_FD_187443 | JGI IMG/M metagenome (GOLD analysis project Ga0209712, IMG submission 187443) | Marine eukaryotic phytoplankton communities from Arctic Ocean - Arctic Ocean - Greenland ARC118M Metagenome (SPAdes) (version 2) | ecosystem: Environmental > Aquatic > Marine > Oceanic...
CGGTCTTCGTCTTTGACTATACCTATACGTCTTGAGTAGATTAACTCCCGGTTAGCCCGTTGTAAGGCGAGCATAGAAGGGTCTACTACCTGTACTTCTCTTGCGATAGTGTCCTTAAAAGAACCTATTTGGTTACGACCACTGTCTAAGTCAACTACACCTCTGCGGGTAACTCCTCGTAGGCCTACTTTTATTTTACCTTGGGCTTTTAAACCGTCAAGTATGTCAGAGCCTATCTTGTGGTATTCTTTAAGTGTTGGTGCTTTGAAGAAGATTTCTAAATCTGACAATTCCTCTTTATGAAGTTTCTTACCGATTTGAATCGCAAGACTGTCGTAGTCACTGGATTGTCCGGTAGCTACGTCTTTCATTATTTCAGACATCATCTTAGTTCTTTTCTTTACAAAGTTAGGGCTAGCTACTTCTTGTATAAAGTCTGCCTTTTTCTTAGTATACCACCATTCCAAATCGAGGAATCTACGCTTTCTTTCTTTTCCTGCTTGGAGGAACTTAGTTAACGCACTGTCTGAGGGTTCACCTCTCCACTTGCGCATAAAGGTTCTGCCAAAAGGAAGGCTTTCAACTCCTTTGAGTAGGTTAGCTTTTGAAGCACCGAAATCAGGTAGGAAACTTGGTAGCCGAGGAAAGTAATTTCTTAGCGGGGAGCGGCCTGTTGCGTAGCTCTTCCTTGCTAAGGATATACCATCTGTGACGGACCAATCTCTAACAAACCTTTGATTCTGTAGAGTTCTCTTAGCTATGTCATTAAAAGTAGTCCATTCGCCCATTATCTGTATCTGAGCTACATCTCCGGATTCACCGAATTTGTATACTTGAGAACGGGAGCGAGAGCGCCTGTCTAATACACGGGATACGTTGACTACGGAATTATTTAGCTCTGCCCTAAGTACAGCTGCAAAGTTGTCCCAAGGCTTACCATCTTTAGCAAAACGCTCCATAACAACACGAAGGTTCTCAATGACAACAGATTGTTGATTAACCGAGACACCATCATTTTCTAAAGAAAGTGCGAATCTCTTAATGAAGTTCTTTTGGTCTAAACTCAGAAGCTTAGAGGCATCCATGTAATCCATCCTCTCTTGCAGTACCTTAAAATCGGGGTCATACACAAGGGTTGATTTAGTCTGACCAGTTAAGGGGTCAACACTTTGATTACGCTCATCGAACTGGTTATTAGCTCTGCGCCTAACTGACTTCTTACCAGGTATTGAGGTACCTCGGTAGTCTGTTAGTGAGAGGTTAGCGTGTATATTGTGAGATTCTGCTCTGTAAAACAAACGCAGTTGTTCTTCAACTTTTGAAGTTCTTAAAAGAGAAGAAGGTCTTCCCGCATTGATTTCTAAAGAGTTTACTGTTTTAGCACTTAATACTTTTTGCCTGATAGGCGTACTATTAGTGTTTTTGTTATCCAACCTGCGTAGGGCAGCTATGGAAAGATCTCTTCCGCTTGAAGTAGTAAAGCTCTCTATGAGCAATTGCCCACTGTCGAAGAGTTCTACTTTCTTTAAATCGCCTTGGAAATGGCGGGCTTTTGTGGCTAAGGGTTGTCGCTTTAACCAAACACCGTAGGTTTCCCTAGCAGGTGCTGCGCCAGTTAAGCGGGCTATCCCTGCGGCATCCATTTCTTCAAGTACTTTCTTTTGTATGTCGGGAGACTTGGATTCCAGTAAGTCGCTGTGAGATTTTACTACGGGAACTAAAGTACTACGACACCTCCAATGTAAAGGCGGAGTAAAACGAGTGTCATTAAGGTCATATACGGCACCGTCATGGTGAGCACAAATAGGTGAAGTACGGCTATCTAATACAGCTGTAAACCTAACCCCTTTCATAATCTCACTGTTCTCTTTGAGCACAGCCAATTGAGTAACCGATTGTGTCCGGGTGATTGATGTGCGCACTAAAGCAGAAGCCTGGGCTTCCGTTAATCTTGTTTTACCTATTACATTGCTTACTATCTCTTTGTTGGTTAGTCCTTTTCGTAGACCTTGTTGGATAGCGGTTCTCATACGAGTAAGTTCGCCAGTACCAAGACCTTGTATTCTTTGAGAGAGGGTACCATTACCTCTGACGTTAGCGCCTACGATGCTTTCCAAAACCTTAGTAGCGCCGGGTCTTCTAATGTTAGCCCAAGTCCCTACAGATTTGTTTAAGTTGTTTGCGGTGAAATCAAGTTCTACAAAAGCGTAATCTTTTATTCCGCTTGTTAAAGAAGAATTCATTTCAGCTGTAAATCTATTAATTTCAGGATTAATTATCTCTTTAAGAGTACGGGTGCCATTTATAGAACCTGATGCGGCTAATCCTTTTTCTAAACGGGTACGATGTTTCCGAATGATACGCTTAGTTGTTGTCTGTACTCTTTCTTCGTGTAGACGAGTCATTGCTGCGTGGTCTATAGTACGGTCGTACAATTTGTTATTAACCCCTGACATTTAAGACTCCTCTATATAATTATGATTGAAGAAGGAAGGCAACAAAATGCTACCTCCTCCTAATAAGTGCTACTTAATATCTTTAAGTTCGATTACTTCAGTTTTATCTCGGCTTGAAATTAAAAGCTTTCCATCTTCGTAGATGTGTATAACTTCGCAGCCATTATTAACGATATCCCCTAATTTTATGGTTCTCTCTGCTTTAGAGGGCACTATTTTAACTTCCTCTTTTTTCTTCTTAGTCTGTTTATTTTTCTTTGTACTTGGAGGTAAACTCATATTAAAGCCCCATTATTTTGATAGCAGCTTCTTCATCTAAGCCAACACGGCCATAGAAGTTAATATTTAGTTTTGTACCTACTACTATCCAAGCACTATCTCTTTCTCGGAATGATTCTATTTTCCATAAACCATCTTTTGAAGTAGCTCCCACTTCTAATTTGGGCTTACTCACAACAGGTGTGGGTTTAGCTTTCTTTGGGGCAGTAGTTGCTTTCTTAGCTGTTGGTGTATTACTCATCTTCGTCTTCCTCTAATGTTTCGGGTTGTTTTGATATACTGTTTATCATGGAGTCCATCGGTAAAGGGTCTACTCCGCCCATTACTAAATCATCCTTGCCAATCTCTTCTTGTCCTTTTATATCATCATAATCTGAATCTATAATGTCATTTGCCTTAGCAATGTCGAGGAAAGTTGAGCGTGGGATAAGTCCAGTCTGATACCATTCTGTAACCAGTCTTAACCAGTCAGCTCCAATAGGTGCCGGGTTTAAATCTGGAGTCAAATTAAATTTTATATCTTCTATTTTGTAGTCTGTGTCATACTTCCAGTTAATCATCCAAGTAATGACTTTACGCATTTGTTGGGATACTTTAGTAGACATAGAAGCAAGTATTGCGGATTGTCCAGCATTTCGAATTTCGAGTGCTACACCAGAATCTCTTCCTCCACCAGTTTCTTCTGCCATCATACGGATGCCTAAACGCGCCATCTCGTTAACATTGTTTTGAATTACCGTCTCCATATCGCGTAGTGCGGCAGAAGGGGTTTCTAATGCTTTAATCTCATCGCCTTGTCCTAACTTAATCCAAGAACCAAGACCCGAGCTTACTACTTCCTCAAAAGCGTCGTCTGTCATATCTGACATAATAACAGGAGTATAAGTAGCAGCACCTAATAATAGATGGTTTCTACGAGATACTTTATTGTATAAAGATACTTCGCGGTCTATCAATGGCATTAACACAGGTTCTTCACCGTGGATATTCCCATTTAGAGGTAAGGCAGGTATGTAGGCTAACTGTTTGTTATTAGCTAAAATGTTATTAAAAGTAGTTATTAACTGCCACTTGTTCTTGTTGTTTTGGTTTGAGGCGTGTATACCTCCAGTTACTTGGTAGTTCTGTTGTTCTACTCCGTTAATAAAAGTAACATCCTGAGCAGTAGAGTCTAATTCGTACTTATCTACAACATAGAAGCCTTGTTCATTTAGCCTGTGAACATAAGTGGTATCTATGTAATCAGGGTGTAACGGGTTAGTACGGTAATGTTGTTCAAAAGTTCGTACTACAATAGCCAGCAAACAGTTTGTACCTGTAACCGGATGGCTACCTGTTTTCCAGTTTATTACTGATTCTGCTTTTAACAGTACAGGGTAAGGGGCTAATTGTTTACGCTCTTCTAAGCTAAGGAGGTCCATATTAGGAACAGTAGGGTAATCCACCATAATCCAAGCTCTTGAAGTTTGTAGTTCTTCACTCAATGCTTCATCTAAGAAAGAAAGCATAGAGGTATCGTGTGAGGTAAAAGTATTTTTTAGCCAATCCATAGTACCTTCGGGTACATCCTCTGGTAACACGATCTCTGGTATCTTGCGAAGCATACCACCCACTAATACTTTGATGTATTGTGCGGTTAATCCAGGTAGCTCTGCTTCTGCCTTGTAGAACGAGTATTGTTCAGGGGTCATCGAAGGGCTAAATGGTAGTAATATATTTGAGAAGCTATGAGAGTCTAAGGTAGCATCAAGTTCTTTTATGTGGTTTTGACCGTTCAGTATACCACGGGCTGTACGCCAGAGTGGTTTTAGTGACTCATAGCGCCCGTTAGGGTCGCCGATGGCCTTTGAGCTATTAGCTGCTGTATTTGTGTTAGCCACTTAGGCCTCCGTTGGTTTGATTAAGTTTAAATTAGTTCCCTGTTTATAACTATAAGTAGCGAATTCATAGTTAAGGGTAGGGCGACCCAGACGCCTTAAGCCATGTATTATAACGGTCTAAGGGCCCTAAGATTCAAAAGTTGTGTTATGAAAAGAAAAATGTACAATAGAGTCGTCCATTTTCTTTGCTGGAGCCAAATGTTCCCGTGCCTTTGTGGTAGTGCTGGGAATTGAATACAATAAGTCGGTTATAAACATTGCCAACGAAAGCTACTTGTTCCCAAGTGTCTTTGTCGGGGCCTGTGTTTAACGCGGTTGGAAATGTAGCGGGGTTCTCTGGGTCCCAAGTGTCTATCTGTGTTTCTTTGTGTCGGTACAAGCCTGTTCCCGCAGATAGTTCTGGGTTAGGTGTCATATACACAACAGCAGAGTATAAACCGTGGTCGTGGTGAATAGGTTGGAGTTGTCCACTCACAGAGTATTGCCAGCAGCAGTTGTATTCACCGGGCCAGCGCGTTATAGGTCTGCCTAATATTTTTTCTTCAATGTGTTTCTTGATTACTTTCTGGTAATCCAGTGTCTCAGGTTCTGATTTCTGAGAAGGGAAATTACTGCCTCCGTGACCAAAGTCGCGGGTCAACGCTTCAGCTCTTACAGCATCCGGGTTGTGGAAAAAGTTATCGTATACCATTATCATTGGTTCTGGTTTTATCACAAGTATATCCTTAATCTAAAAATTGTGGCTTTGTTTAGAAGAGACCTTCGAGCCTGCTTGTACTGGGAAGAGGAATTCGGTTGAGTACCTAATAGCGTCCGACCAATGTTCTACTCCCTCTGATTTGTCTATGGTTAAGGTGTCAGGGTTGTTTTCTCTCCAAACAGTTCTTTCCATTGACTTTATTGTATTTTTACAGCGGGGATGGAAGTACATATTAATAGCACCATCACCTTTCAGTAGTAATCTGTTAACCGCTTGTACAGAGTCTGCCATTCCTGGGGCTCTGCTTCTTGCCAGTGTTTGTATACCGTAAGATTGTAGTATAGAGAAATCGGTACGGCCAACGGCGGCACTGGATTTCCTGGCGCGACCACTAGGGTCAGGGTAAGCATAAACCTTATGCCCTTTATCTATATACTTTTTCTTGATTTCTTTTGCGAGACATTCGGTATCTGGGTGGCCTTGGAATTCATTAACCCAGTGTATCTGCCCACCTCGTAAAGCGAATACAGAGGATGCCATAATCGAGACGTTAAAATCTATCCCAATATGAACATCTTCACCCGGCTCGAAGTAAGGTAGCTCTCTATCAACGTGCTTAGAACGCTCGAAGTTATAAAATACAGTATTACCTGAATCATCAAATGATGCTTCGTACTCTCGTTTAAACTGAAAGTGGTCTATAGTATGTTTAGTACGCTCGATTTCTTTTGTATCAAGATAAGGAGAGTCTTTGTAAGTATAGTGGTAAGAGCTCCACTGCGAATCCCTTTCTTCGAAATTGAACATCTCGTAGAAGTAATCCTTACCCATAGGTGTAGAGATAATTAAGGCTCTCCCTGGTGAGGGTGCGTTAAAATCTGTTGCTCTGTCTTCACTCCAACGGGTAGTAATACAAGGCTGTACTACTGATTCCCAGGATTCTTTGAAAGTAGAACCTGCGCCTTTAAATGATGTAACCTCATCCAGTACTACAAAGTATTGTCCGCTACCACGTAAACGCTGAGAGGCCTCGTAAGACCATAACTTGAGCGTCACATTTCCCGGAAAAAAGAAGGTACCTGAGTGTTGACTCATCTTATCACAGTAGTGTTCCATTCCCATTTGGTACGCTATTAAAGGGAAGTATATATCTACACATTGCTGGTAGGTAGGTGCTATGATTGCTACATTCTTGTTTGGTACGCTAGAAGGCATAGCCATTAATTCTTGTACGGCCAGTATAGCAGCAGTAGCGGCAAGATAGCTCTTTCCAAAGCCACGGCTTGCGCACACTACCGCGTATCTACATTTTTTTGTAACAAAGAGATCGTTGATAATCTCAGATTGTCCGGGATGTAAAGTCAGACTCATAATTTTCTCCGATCTCTAAGTTTAGTTTATATTATTTGTTTAAAGGTTTTCTTTATAAAACATTCGAACTAAATCGCTACAAATGTCTGAACGCACAATATCATCAAAATCAAATTCGATAACTGGGACTTCTATGTCGTTCTTATTACAAAGTTCTGCGAAGTAGGTAAGGTCTGATTGGCCTTTTAAATCTGATTGGGCTGGATCTCCCAAGAGTGCCATCGTTGTACCTTCACCGATTCGAGTTGTAATCGCTTTAATCTCTGCTATAGTAAGATTCTGTGATTCATCAATGATTACGAATGTATTTTCAAATGACATACCACGAATAGTTTCTATAGGTTGGATTTGGATTTGTTTACCTAACATATCTTCATAGGTAGACATACCGAGTCCTTCTTTGAGACAATTAAGCAAAGGGGCTAACCAAGGCGAAAGTTTGTCTTCAATAGTACCTGGAAATGCTCCTAAGGATTTACCTGTTGCGACATTAGGCCTTGAAAGTACTACTCTCTCTATTTTCTTTTCTAACAGCATTTTAGCAGCGGTCATAGCACTGACATACGATTTGCCACACCCGGCTGGGGCTATACCGACCACTAAAGGGTGTGTATGTAAGAAATGTACTAAATCCTCTTGTTTATCCGTTATAGGTTCAAACTTTTTACAAGGTGCTATGAATGTATCATTCCGAGGTTTAAGATTGCTTCTTAATTCGCTTCTTCTTGATTTAGCATTGCCTTCTTTTTTATTTTCTTGAACTTGTTTACGATTATTCTTTCGCATATATTACCTATATAAGTTAGTTAAATTATTTTTTCTTTTTCTTCTTTGGTAGTACTTTAGGCTCGACCTTCTTTTTCTTAGCGGGACGACCTACTTTCTTACCGTATGTACCGGGACCTGCTGGCATACTATTCTCCTCTGTTGTTAATTAGATGTGCTTATGTTGTCTTATTCTACAGGTGTATTTAAATACTGCGCTTACTGGATAATAAGAACTTGATTTTTTAGGGTATAGATTGAAACCATAGAAACCATCGTCAGATTCTATGTAGCAAGTTTGGAAATGATTTGACTTACTAATAACCTTCAAGTATTCAAACTTGTTAGGGTGTCTCACTGCTTCAGTTGCGGATTTCGCTTCTACAGAGGAGTCGTTGTTTATAAACTCTACTCGCGAGTTAAAACCCATTACTGTAGGTGTCTCACCAATGACAAACTGGGCGACCTTACTATGGGCCTCATTATCTTCTTCAACTGTAGGTGTTGTGTGGCTACAGCAGTCCCATACTACCCAACCCATTGCGGGTTTGTTTTTGAACAGTACAACATCCTTTATACTGGGTGTACCCGCGATCGCTGTCGGGTCATAGATTCTTAAGTTATCGATACGGTAGACTGCGCCTTCGCCAGCACCCCAAGAAGGGAAAATGAGAATCACATCAATTTTGTTTATGTCTAATCCAGCGTACTGTAAGTCTGATAAGTTGAAAGTATAAGTTTGCCACTGTCCATCTACGGGCTCTTCTTTCTCGTTGCTTTTAGCTAAAAGGTAATCTCCAGTGCTTGAAGAAGCATTTCCCCCTTCAACCTTTAAATTCCAAGTAAACTCAGATTTGTCAGCGGTAGGAGGTATTACAATCTTCATATCAAACTGTAGAATACCGTTAGCTGATACTGACTCAGCATTAACGAGATGTGGAATCATAGATAATAAGAGTATAAAAATTAATTTCACAATAGTTTCTCCCTGTTTTGCCGTAGCTTAGCTAATATAGCAGAAGTGGCTTGATAGTCTACAAGTTGTTGGCCTGTCAGCATTGAGCCGTCAAGTGGAATCATATTGTAGAGTCTTCTTTCTTCTGTTGCAATTTTGATGTCTATTAATTGCATATCAACACGATTGAATGCTTTCTGTACATCAACCTTGATAGAAAGAGGTTTTAAGTCTTCCTGCGTTGCGACATTCACAATCACCCAGTTACCCCAAGTACTTATGACACCTATAACAGCCAGTATACCGACTATGGCACCAATGTGATCTCCGGCTTTCATTTTAACCTCTTTTCTTTTAAAGTTTTCATTAGTTAATCCCTCAGGCTGTTGCGTGAAACACCTTTAACTTTCTCAAAAGTTCTCAATCCACCTAAACCTAATAAACCCATTAGTATAGGTAGCATTAGGGTAAGGTCTGCTTGTGGAAACACAATCGTTGGATAACCTGCTAATTGCGCTGCGAAGGTACCTATTGGTGCGATTAAGAAGTTCATAGCAAGTGCGAAACCACATATCCAAATGATGAATGGTCTACCGCCGGACACAAAAGTGCTGCTTGATTTAGCTGCTTCTTTATTTACTTCAATCTGTGCTAATTTTATATCTTGCGCATTTGAAGCTTCGAAAGTTGAAAGTTTGAATTCCAATTCTGCTTTATTAATTTTTTTATCGTTGTAATCCTTAAATGCCCCTGCCACTGTGGTGAGCACATCTCCGGATAGATATTTGATTATAGTAGATAGCATACCCTTATCCTTATTTGTTGTAGCTTAGATGTTTAGTCTCTGCTTTAGTTGTTTGGTTTGTTTAGACACACTAACACACACCTCTAATGGTCTGTTAATAGTCTTTCAATAGTCTCTTAGTAGTACTTAAGATTAGTCTCTTAATGGTCTACTAATGGTAATTAAGGATAATTAATATATAATTTATAGCAAGGATAGGCAGGGGGCTTCGCCTTCCTTCTTAAGTGGGCACTATATTTTATCTATATAAATCATACAGTTAAAATAGCTGATAATGTATGCTAGGTCTAACGCAATTTTGTGTAAAATAAGTAAGCTTACTCAGCTTCAAAGCGCTTCGCACTTCTTGCTTCGTGATAGTACCAGAGTGCTCCAGAGTGGCTCTCTCTTGAGTTTTAAGCCGTTTCTGATACCTTGGCTTCACTTTTATTTTGTTTAGCCTTTACTGCTCTATTAACATAAGCTGTATTGATTCGAACTCTATGACAATTACTACACAATAAAAAGCTATTGCGTATTGCTGCCCTAATCCTATCTAAACTCCAGCCTGCTGACAGAACGGAGCTCTTTACTGCCTTACTCACAGAAGAAGGATCCTTTGGTACCAAGTCAATGGCACAAGCATTCTCTTTATAACCACAATTAGAACACCCTAAGATGGTCTTGACTCTGGCTATGTATTTTCTGTGTTTGTTTAATCTTTTCCATTCAGACGACTTTTCTCGCCTGTTCTTCTTGTTTAGTTCAATTTGACAAATCTTACACGCCAGATTAAAACCATTCTTTCTTGCTTTGTTCTTGTAGAAGTCGTTGAGTGGTTTTTCAACTTTACAACGATTACATTTCTGGCTCATCTAAATTATTTCCTATGATATATGTGTATTGGTAATTGATTGTCTCTGGAGGGGGCACTATTTAAAACACTCCAAAAAGGGTCCCTAATGTTGGCGCGGAAACCGTCCACTGATAGCCATTCGTGTTGGCGCGGAAACCACCCGTGGTCCTTAGTGCTAGGTAGGTGTGTAGCATTCAGAACATAGTACCTTACACTGGGATAACTCCTTTTCTATCCTCTTTGGTCCCCAGGAAGCATTAATGACATGCTTGGTCCCAAGGGATAAGTGTATGAAGTAAAGTCTCTTAGGATCATTATTGAAACCACAATCACTACAACCTCCACATATTGTTTTGTATCTGTGTAGGAGATTTTTATTACGGGCTACCCTTTCTTGCTTCTTTGTATCTTGCGCATATGTTGGTGCTGCCTTACTGACGCATCGGCGGCAAATAGAATTTCTTCCATTTTTAGCCCCTTTGTTCTTATAGAAGTAATCGGCATCTTTGGTTACGAAGCAACTACTACATTCTATATTATATGCGACAGGAGGGTTTGGTACTTGTGCCATCCGGGATTCTCTTTGACAGTCCTTACAGCTGCTGTTGCGTTTAGAAGCTCTTGCGCTGTTCTTATAGAACTCTGTTTGTGCTTTTACTACTGAGCATTTAGAGCACTCGTGATTATTCGTGTCCATGTAGATTCCTTGTGGTTATGTGTGATTTATGTGTGGCTCTCTGGAGGGGGTACTATTATGGATCCTTTGGTTTTCCTCCTTGGTTTTGAATGAACTCTAAAAATTGACTTTCAAAAAAGGGGATTAATTTCCAGGCAAGATGGGAGAAAGGTTCATTTTGGAAATGGGACCTATGCCCCCCGATTCACTTTTGACCACCGAAGTTCACTTTTGAACATCGATGAACACTCGTGTCCCCCAATGATCTCACACACCATCTATTATCATCAATGATCCTTAGTGCTCCAGAGTGTGTCATAGAGAGACCCTAATGATCTCGCCATTGCTATGGCATGGGTGGTCCTATGTGGTCATGTGTGGCTATGTGTGATTATATGCGTGGGTGTGCGAGGTTATGTGGGATTCTTAGTGATATAACTGAATTATCCTTATAGGAAGTTATTCAATTTGTGGGCACGGCTTAATGTAGAACACTAGTATTAGGTAGTCAGTGATAATTGAAATACACATATATTTAGGCCACTAAGACCCCATTAAGACCTCATGAATAGACCACGAATAGACCATCAATTACAATAAGTGATAACATAAATACGCCCATTAATGATACATAAGTGGAAATGATTATCACTAATATACTACATGATACTACGACCCCATCTATCCACTACAATCCCTTATTAATCATACATTTAAAATAGTGCCCCCTATTAGAGAGACTCCCCCTGCTCCCCCGTGCTATATATTATTAATTAATGACATTAATGACCATATATGACCATTAGGGAGACATACATTAACATACATAGACCATACATTAACATACATTACCATAGATAGACCATAGCTTAACATAGGTAGACTAACCTTAGAGGGTTAAACCTATACACACACACATACTAACCCTAATGACATAGATAGACATTAATGACATAGGTAGACCATCTATGATGTCATAGGTGTGTATGTAGTGTGTAAATAAAGACTATCAAATAAACAACCCACTCTCTCTATTTATGTGTAATAGATTACCTTCATATGCCCTAATGTGTTTAATACCATTACTGGACCACTCTGGAGCACTCTTGATATATTAATTATAACATAGGACAATACGAATATGAACTTAACAGAATTAACTATAAATCAGGTAGGATATATTAGTGTATTACCTGATGACTTAGAGCTTACTAGGCTCTTAATGGAACAAGGCTTTAATCTACATACTAAGATAGTGTTATCCAATCGAGGACCCTTTGGTGGACCTCTTGCGTTTAAACTACATAACACTAAATTAGTATTAACAAAGAAGATTGCCAAACAGATAAGAGTAGTATTAGAATTAGTAATCATAGAAGATCACTGATATACCCTTATTATAAAAAAAATAAAATGAGTAATGCCCCCAAGCTATCAACCAAGACCAGTAAGGTCAAGGAAGATAGCTTGGGGGCTTTTTACATTTACTATGTTAGGTTCTTTAATTACTTTAATTTAGTAGGATTACGCTTCTTTGTCTCATTATGGTATTCGTGGAAACAATGCCTATCTTGCCAGAAGAATAGAGTGTCAATACACTCCTCAACAACCTGCCAAGGCTTACTCTTCAGGTGATAAGCACAATAATGTGTCCTTGCTGAGAGAGTGTAGAACCTGGAGCCTCCAGTTAGTGTGTTTAATACGTGGCTCACTACTGCTATATTATTGATTATGTAATCTTTCATATGTGTCCTTTATTATAATACTTTTTTAGTATTGGTAGTAGTTATTTCACCAGTGTATATGTTTATCCCACGGTCCTCTGCTGCGTTCTTAAGTGTTCTATATAGCTTCTCACTACACGCATTAGGGTCTTCTAAGTCTAACCCACACTCGAAAGCGTCGTTTACACCGGATTTAAATTCGTTATCACTTAACCCACCTACTAACCTTGCTAGCATTAGCACCTCTGCATCTGTTAATATATACATTTCAATTACCTCTTCTAATTTGTTATTCACTCTTGTTTCTTTCTCGATCTGTTTGCTCTCATAAGGTGTCATTGCTTATCCTTCTAAATCAATTACTTATAGTGTGGTCTTTATACTTCCTATCCGTAGCAGCATTCTCTCCACTGCCACAGATTACCAAGTAGTCATACTCTACTAACATGCCGAGGTAGGGCTTTAAGAAGTCCTCAATGTACTCCAGACGGATATCATAAGAACATCTATGCTCTCCCG
>Ga0209712_10003370_pt1 | contig 12963 bp, 8 predicted proteins | sample ArcOceMetagenome_FD_187443 | JGI IMG/M metagenome (GOLD analysis project Ga0209712, IMG submission 187443) | Marine eukaryotic phytoplankton communities from Arctic Ocean - Arctic Ocean - Greenland ARC118M Metagenome (SPAdes) (version 2) | ecosystem: Environmental > Aquatic > Marine > Oceanic...
TAACGGCGACACGGTTTCCCTTAATATCTTTACTTTTTGTGTATTCAATATCAGAATCCGATTTTACAAAAAATACATTCACTATTTTATATAATGGTTCAGAAAAACGGAAACTCAATGCTTCCATTGGCGTCTTTGCCAAAGGCTGAGCAACAGTGAACAAACCATTATAAACACCAGCTTTTACCTTATTCAATGGCATAAACTCAATGCTCGTTTCCATATTCATACTTTTGAATACTTGCACCGAAATATCGGTAACAATACCATTTTTATAAATTCCCGGCGCACTTAAAGGTACTAAATCTTTAACACCACCAATCTTGATTATCGTTATTTCCTTAGACTCATTACCCTTCGGAATTACAATCAATTCTCCAACTTTCAATCCGCCATTATTCTCGACGATTGATGGATTAGCATTAATAATCAACGTTTTTTTACTTTCATTTTTATAAAACTTTCGAGCCAAACGTTCTATATTATCACCGACTTGAACGGTGTACACTCTGTCTTTAATCGTCACCCTTGAAGAAACCGAAGCAATCGTCCGACCATCCGATGATTTCAAATTTATCGTATAAATTCCTTCCTCTTTTACATTTAAAGTCAACCCCTTCCCTACTATGAAATTATTATATCGCCATTCGATGACCGCGGAAGGTATATTTGTTTTCGCTGTCAATGTTCCTTGTTGCACAAACTCTACCTTGCTACCTTCCAGGATATTCACATAAATATCTTTGTAAATCACCGTCACATCAATCGTCGCAGCTTTTGAACATTTATACTTATCCGTAATAACAATCGTATATTCTCCAGATTTCATCACTTCCAAAATCGGTGAATTAATCATTAAAGGTGCTACTCCTTCAAACCATTGATAATCAACCTCTGGATTTGAAGAAAGTGCATGTAACCGTTTATCTTCACTTTCAAAAATAACTTTTTTACCTTCCTCAATTTCCACCGTTAATTGACTACAGTCAATAATTGGAACTTCCTCTTCCACAACGACGGCTTCTACCTCAAAACCCATTAATTCAAATACGAACTGTCCACCTTCATGTCCAGTATTTTGAATGTGGCCAAATAAAGGGATTGTTGGCGAATTAGCTGCAACAGGATACTTAATTAGTTCAAATAATTCACTTGTTGAGAAGTATTGACTTTTATTCCGATTCAAATACTTTACGATATATTTCACAAAAATTGAACGACTATATTTTTCGTCATTAAGTGGCTCTAAAGCTCCTGAAACCAATGCTTCCCTAGAAATTAACCTATCAACAAGGTCATAATAATCTACAGAACCTTCATTTCTAATATATCCTTCTGCCGACTTAAAAACGCCTCCACTAAAGCAAGCATCTACCATTAATAAAATATGCTGGCTTTTCATTTTTCCTAAGATATCTCTAATCTCCGTATTGGAAATCATTTCTGTGAGATCTTCGCTTTTCGCATCAGAAGGAATCCAATATCCTTCCGCTCCTACTTCAATTCCATGGCCTGAATAAAAAATCAAAAGACGATCTTCTGCTTTAAGTTGCTTAGCAACCAGATTCAAATTCGCTATTATTGCTTTTCGATTAGCAGCTTCATTATATATTGTCATTATCTGATCAAAAACATACTTTTCATTTAATACAGAGATAATCGCTTCTGCATCATTTACAGGTGTGTCTAATGACTTCCAAATTCCTTCTGAATAATCATTTATGGCAATAAAAACACCATAAGTCATTCCTTCATCTTGAGCGGTTGTATTAGAAAAACTTCCTAATAATATGGTAATTACGAGAACTAAGTGGCTTATTCTTTTCATATTTTGCATGGTAACTATATTGATTCTAAAAGATAAAAAATAGACTATAATTGATAACCCAACCTGACAAATATTTTAAAAATGTCCCATCTTTACCAATAACTACCTCAATCATTAACTCTGTAATGATAAATAATTCATAGTTTATAATGCCCGATTCCCCTACTGTAATTAATATCGCCTTCGACTCATTATTTCCATTGTCACAAGAAACAAGGAAGGAATAAGAATCGAAGGCGAAGTATTTTAAGCAATCTTAAAAGTAAAGTATCTTAAAATATATAAGAAACCTTTAATAATACGGTACTTGGCAACGTTGGACGAGCATAAAAAACATCCTCAGGATTTGCATTTACATAAGCGGCCGTCGCATTTTCAGGATTCGGTGTCAGTGTTTTACTAAAATAACTGAATGCGGTCGGATTTGATGTGTTGAAAGCATTTATTACACTTAATCCAAACGTCAATCTATCAGTAGCACTAAATAATACACCACCGTCAAGTCGGCTGAAAGCAGGCAACTTGAAGCCATTTGCGAAATTTGCCCATTGCTCACCGATGTATGTATAAGTTACAAAAATATTCAAACGGTCATTCGCCAATGAAATATTTGGACTAACTCTCGCCATAATATTCGGAACATTTGGTAAGATATTATTAGAATAATCGATAATTTCATCATCCAAGATGACATCTAAATCTTTAAAATTCCATGCTTTCCAATCTGATGCAACTGCATTTTGATACGTTGAAGAAAAACGAATATCAAAATTCTGTGTGATACTCACATTTCCTTCTAATTCAATCCCAACTGTATTTGCAGCATTAAATAGTGGTGTCAAACTATAACTTCCTAAAACCGGAGAATTGACGGAAGTCGCAAGGTTAATATTATTTAGTCTCGAACTGAAAGCAGTTAAGAAAATTGTGAATTTTCCTGTATTAAATTTTGCACCACCTTCTATCTGTATCATAGATTGAACGGCTGCTTTTATCGGTTCTATATTGATAAAATTATTAAAATAATACGTTAATTCCGGTGCTTTATTCCCATAAGTTCCACGAGCAAATAAGGCAAAATCATCAGAAAGCTTGAAATTCATTCCTAAAGATCCCGACGCATAATTATAAACATCATCAAAAAGATAAGTTATACCATTACCAACTCTTAGTAGGTTATCCCAACCAGTAAGTTCGTTTCCATCCAAACCGCCCAAATCATATTGAGCATCATAACCATCTTTTTTTCCATTAATCTGTACAGATTCCACCCGAAGCCCTGCCTCGATATTAAAAAGGTCAGAAACTGCCCAATTATCTGAAATAAACCATGATAAAATTCGCTGTTGAGCTTCTGCATGAATATAGTCAAATCCGCCAACACGAGTCAAACCTTCTTCATTCATCAATTCTACACTCGAGCCATTGCTCGCATTCAATGTTGCCGTTACAATTCTCGGGTTATCTTCCACTGTCGCCATAATTGCATCCGCATCTTGCGAAAAATCAACATTAGAATTAGAATAAAACCCACCCATCACAAAATTATGTTTACCAATCTCTCGACTCAAACTAAACTCATCCATAATCTCGCTAATCGTCGTTTCAATTTGTTTCGTATGATAAACCATTACCTCATCACGAGGAAGCGAAGAAGTACCAACGAGATTAGATTCAAAATTAGCAGAAAGATTCGTTTGAAGTGCGACCGAAGCCAAGATTTCATCTGTTCCACTGACTTTCCAATCTACAGTTCCACCATCAAATACCGTAATCGCCGTCGCTCCTGAAGCACCATAACCGGTCGCTAAATATGGTAAAAAGGATTCCGTTGAGTTCCCAAAAACAGGTAAATTTGTACTTAATACCGTCGTATTCCAAGTCAAACTCTTATTAGAAACCTTGATATTATTTTTAACCGTCCATTCTCCCAGTTTTTGTTCTAATTGCAAACCTAAAGCATAATCTTTTGGCTGAATCAAACCTGAATTATCAAATGTTCGAATCGACGTCTGATCACTTGAATAACGATTACCATTTACAATATTACTCTTAACTCTTGGCAATAATGTCGTAGAAGTCGCTGCGTCGAAACCCTCCAAAATAGTTGGATTTTGCCAATTAGTAAATGGCAGTTCTGGGTAAACGACGTTTTGGTCAGAAAGAATTTTTCCATAGAATTTAAAATATCCAAGGGCATTCACTTTAGTCACATTTCCTTTTAATTGTCCACCTTGATTTGCCGCATAACTCAAATTCCTTGCACCTTCATCATATCTATAGAATCCACCAATATTATACTGCCAATCGCCTTCCTTTCCAATCGTACCATTCGCATTCAAATCAAAACGACTAATAATTGCTCCATTTCCCTGAACACCAGCTCCGATAGTTGCTTCTACCGCAGATTCAGAATTACTACTTTTGGAAATAAAATTGAAGATTCCACCAGGTGAATTCGGTGAAGTAATCGCAGCCGAACCGCCACGAATAGCCTCCATACGTTCCACCGTTTCATCAAAACGATAGAAAAAATCAGGATTTACTAATTCCCAAGAAACATTAGAAACTGGCAAACCATCTTCAAATAAACCATTGTAATACCAACCATTTAAGCGAGAAGCGGAAGCATTAATTCCTCTTGTGTATACGCGAGAAAATACTTCTCCTGCCGAGCCGTCGACATAATAACCGGGAGCGGTCTCCAAAATATCTGCTAAATTTCGAGCACCAATTTTTTTCAAGTTAGAATGATTTGCAATCGAAATAGAAATCGAAGATTCCAACACAGTTAACCTCCCAAAACTTCCCGTTTCTATTTCCTGTCCCAAACCCAAAGCATCCGCACCTAAAGTTATATTGATATTCAAATCTTCTTTTCTAATATTAATACTTTGCTCCACCGTCGCATAACCAGAATAAGAAATTGCCAAAGTATAACGCCCCGAAGGAATATCAACTAATAAGAATCGACCATCAAAATCCGTGATTCCTCCTTTTATTGGTCCTTTATCAATCAAAGCAACGCTCGCACCTATAATCGCCTCACCTTCAATGCTTTTAACTAATCCAGAAATCGAAACTTGTGCGGAAGAAGTATTTAATTGTAATAAAAACGTAGTGGTAAATAGTAGCAATAACTGTTGCAAAAATCCAACTTTCATATAAAAATAGGGTTTACATAATCAAAAAACAATAATACGTATTAAATTGATTTTCATAAAGTTTAGTCAAATGTAATGATATTTTTTAAATATATTTTTGATGATGATATTATTTTTAATTTCTATTTTTTTAATTCTCTAATATTTAGATTCATATTATTATATAAAACAATATGAATAATACATAGTCGCACAATTTTTGCTCTAATAATGCCATTACTTATAAAATCTTCTATTTTTAATGCTGCTGAAATAAAAGAAACTATTGCAATATTTTTTGTGCTCATCTACTTAATTATGGTTTTACGATTTTGGAATACCGCCTTTTGAGTTTACAAAAAGGAACTTTTTTCAAACCAGCCGATAAAATTTAAACCCACGCTTATTGGTCAATTGAAGGTTAATATGTATGTTTTTTTGCTTATAATGTTAATAAGCACTCAATAAATCAACTCAAATAAAACTATAAGACATTAACAAATAAGATATTGCCCTCAAATATTTTTTCATAATCTAACTAAAAGGTATGATTTTACGATTTAAACATTTTTATTACTTTCGTGTTAAAAACGCACCTATAAAACTTAGTTAAACGACTTTTCTAATTATCAATAATATATAGATTACTGTGGCAATATATTCAATAAAAGATTTAGAAAAACTTTCTGGCATCAAAGCGCACACAATTCGAGCGTGGGAACAGCGATACAATGTCATTCATCCTAAACGTACTCAAACGAATATCCGCTATTATAATGAAGCAGATTTAAGGAGTTTATTGAATATTGCATTATTAAATAAAAATGGATTCAAGATTTCTAAGATTGCAAAAATGTCATCTACTGAAATCGCACAAGAAATCGCACAAGTATCAGAAGTTCACCTTGAACACGATATGCAATTAGACGCTCTAACTATTTCAATGATTGAGTTAAATGGTTACAGATTCGACAAAATAATTTCTGCCAATATTGACCAAATGGGATTTGAGAAAACGATGATTGAAGTCATCAATCCGTTTTTGGATAAACTAAGTTTACTTTGGCTGACAGGCTCTATCAACCCTGCACAAGAACATTTTATCAGTTGTTTGATTCGCCAAAAATTGATTGTAGCAATTGATAAATTACCCTATGCACACAGTGATGAAGCAGCAAAGTATTTAGTATTTCTTCCTGAAGGTGAAATCCACGAATTAAGTGTTTTATTCTTGACTTACCTACTTCGGGAGCGAGGTAATAAGGTAATTTATTTAGGTCAAAATGTTCCGTTTAATGATTTAGCTGCTGTGTATAAAATACATAATCCAGACTATATTTTTACCATGTTTTCTGGCGCATTTGTCAAGCAACCTGTTCAAGATTATATCCATAGATTAGCAACTTCATTCTCTGATACACGCATTTTAGTGTCCGGTTATCAAGTTCTGGTTAATCCAATTGAACTTTCCGAAAATGCTTCGATTGTTGAAAGTTTCGATCACTTTATTGAATTTCTAAAACATTAGCAGGTGTTATATCTCTATAAATAAAACGCTTTTTTGAAATTATTTTGCAAGCACAAAACAATAAACCCACTTATTTAAGAATTATTTTTTTCAGACACATCCAAAAAATCTTCTCCAATTTCTCCAAAACTTCCTTTATATTTACTTTCTCAATAATGTAGTTATAAGTATGATTTTTCTTTTATGATAAATCTATTCGTAAAGCCTCAAAAGGTAGAAAATCGGTTTTAGTGAAAAATCTTAAAAAAAATTCACCGAAGAAATACGAGTTTTAAAGTATCGATATGTCACAAGAACAAATACATCAAAGTACGATTATGATTTTGGATTCCTATCTTCGATTGGCATTTTTGTTTCTTTTCATTAAGGAAAATAAGAAGAAAACTTTATTAACAATTGTTATGCTGCCAAAATAATGATTTAATAAAATAACAAATAAAAAAACTGGTGTATTTGTCCTTGATTATCAATAGGCTATAAACGTAAATTCACTTTCAAAGTATAGTATAAATATTTCTAAAAGCTTACCTGAAAGAAGTATTTAACTATATCACTAACCAAATTTACTAAAAACTATGAATTTCGATTACATCATTATCGGAGCAGGTTCAGCTGGCTGTGTCTTAGCCAATCGACTTTCTAAAAACCCTAATCACAAAGTACTTCTATTGGAAGCTGGAGGAAAAAGTGAAACAACTAATATCAATATTCCGTTAGCTTATGCTCAGCTATATCATTCAGAATACGATTGGGATTTAACACCAAAACCATTAATAAATGCTAAGAATCGAGTTCTTTTTTACCCTCGTGGCAAAGGTTTGGGCGGAAGTAGTTTGATTAATTCAATGATTTATATTAGAGGAAATCGGAAAGATTATGATGACTGGGCAAGTTTGGGAAATAAAGGTTGGGCCTACGAAGAAGTTTTACCTTATTTTAAAAAGTCTGAAAATCATTGGCAAACGAAAAACAAGTATCACGGGAAAGATGGCCTAGTCGGTATATCATCAGCATCTGAACGCTACCAAAATCCACTTTGGAAGGCCCTAAAACAATCCGGAAAAGAGTTTGGTCTAAAACCAAACAATGACTTCAATGGCGAAAAACAGGAAGGTTTAGGAGTCTATGATTTAGCGATTTCCAAAGGGAAACGACAAAGTTCCGCTTCTACTTTCCTAAATGCTGCCAAACATCGAAAAAATCTAACGATTCTGACAAATGCTCAAACTGCTAAAATAAACATTGTTCATAAAAAAGCAGAAAGCGTTACGTTTTCACATCATGGCGAATCAAAGACGGTAAAAGCAGATAAAGAAATTATACTTTCAGCCGGTTCTATTCATTCACCACAAATTCTTATGCTTTCGGGAATTGGAGATTCCGAGGAACTAAAAAGTCATGGAATAGAAGTACAACAGGAATTAAAAGGTGTTGGAAAAAATTTAAAAGACCATTATTTTTTTCCAATTTGCTATCAAGCAAAACAAAAAGTAACTTTTAATTCCCAAATGAAAGGAATTAACTTATTATTCAATACTTTACGCTACCTCTTTTTTAAAAAAGGCCCGCTAAGTATCGGAGCTGCTTCATCTGGAGGTTTTACAACTATTGATAAAAATAGTAATCGACCGGATTTGCAATTTCACTTCGCACCAACTTGGGGATACCGTATTGATGCAAAACCAAGAGATTTACCAAAAGAGGATGGTTTTACCATTTTACCGACAATTTTGCAACCAAGAAGTACTGGTTTCATCACATTACGCTCAAATAATATTCAAGATGAACCGATTATTGAATTAAATTATTTTGATAATCAATATGATAAAGACTTCGCTATCAAGGCATTTCGCTATGCAAAAAAGCTTTTGGAAGCTCCTTCGTTTGATGCCTTTCGGTTGAAACCGCTTCGACCAGAAAAAGAGTTGACTACTGATGCCGAAATAATAGATTGGATTTTGAGCCACGTAGATACATCTTATCATCCAGTAGGAACTTGCAAAATGGGAAATGATGCTGCAGCTGTGGTTGATGAAAATTTAAAAGTAATTGGAATCGATAAACTTAGGGTGATTGATGCTTCGATTATGCCAACTATCGTTTCCGGGAATACAAATGCCCCGACTGTTATGATTGCAGAAAAAGGAGCGGATATGATATTAAATAATGAATTATGATTCATTATTTAACGCTCTGATGTAAATGCTTTATTTTATGTCGATGGAAAGCACCTTAAAATGTCTTTCACCTACTAGACTTTATTATTAACAATACATATGATCTACGATAAAAATAAATAAAATGAAAATTCAACAAAGAAAATGGACTATTGACGATGGCTGGGAACTGTTCCGAAATGACGCTGATATTTCGTCAAACTGTTTGGTTCTAGTATTTGGAGCCAGAGAACAAATAGAAAGTTGCTACGAAGAAATTAGTCAGTTTTATCCTAATAGTGATATTATTATAAATTCTACCTCCGGAGAAATCATTGGTTCTAAAGTTCTGGATGATTCTATTGTTTTGACCGCAATTCAATTTGAAAAAACGAAATATAAAATTGCAACTATTAATATCAATGAATGTCCAGATAGTTTCGATGCTGGTCGTCAATTATCAGAAAAATTAACAGGCGATAAATTAAAACACGTTTTGGTGATTTCAGATGGTGGCTTGGTAAATGGCAGTGAATTAGTAAAAGGGCTAAATGAGTATTTGGAGTCGAGTGTTATTGTAACGGGCGGATTAGCCGGTGATGCAGCACGATTTGAAAAAACGTTAGTGGGCTATAACCAAAACCCTACTGTCGGAAATATTGTTACCGTTGGCCTATATGGCGATAGTTATTATATTGGTTACGGTTCTGTAGGTGGTTGGGATAGTTTTGGTCCAAAACGCTTGGTAACAAAATCTGATGCTAACGTTTTATATGAATTAGATGGACAATCGGCATTGGAATTATATAAACGTTATTTAGGCGATAAAGCAAAAGAATTACCAGGAAGTGCGTTATTATTTCCATTGAGTATTCAATTAGAAGAAAGCTCGAAATCATTGGTTCGTACCATCTTATCTATTGATGAAGATTCGCAAAGTATGATTTTTGCTGGCGATATTCCCGAAGGTGCAACGGTAAGATTGATGAAAGCAAATTTTGATAAATTAATTGATGGTGCTTTTGAAGCCGCAGAATCCGGATATAAAGTATGGAATGGGACGCCTCCAGATTTAGCAATTTTAATCAGTTGTGTTGGTCGAAAACTCGTTTTAGATCAACGAATTGAAGAGGAAATAGAAAGTGTTCACGAAGTTATCGGCGAAGCGATTCCAACTATCGGTTTTTATTCTTACGGTGAAATTTCTCCTTTTGCAGGATACTTAAATTGTGAATTGCATAATCAAACGATGACAATTACTTTAATCGGTGAAGTATAATTTTATCGGTAGTTATTAGAAAATAGTGATTTAAACCTAAAATCTGCCAGCCGATAACACAGACGGAAATAACCTTAACAGACGAAAAAGTATCCTACTAATTCAATTACAGGATTTATCAAAAAAAAATGATTAAAAATTGATATCTTATTGTATTAACCAATAACTATATATTGATTTAAACCAGCTAAAGTTATAATAAACCCAAACAGTATCAATGAATAGACTTTTGAAACGACAGATAAAGCGATATTTTAATGGCCCTGAAAATATACCAGAAGAAATGTTGCCATTTATAAAAGCAATCGAATATTCCTATAATCATTATGAGGAAGATCGTCTACTTTTAGAGAGAGCAATAGATATTAGCTCAGAGGAATTAGTAGAAGCAAATCAGCAATTGAGGCGAGAAGCAAAGGCTCAAAAGACGATTCTGTTAAAACTAAAATCTTCTATGAATACCGTATTATCGATTTATCCTACGGAAGAAAATTTGAAGATTGGTAATGATGAAGATATTTTGGAAATCGTTACTATTATTGAGTCTCAATTAAAAACAATTAAGGAATATGAAGAAAGTCTAACCTTAATCAAACACTTTATTGACCAATCAACGGATGCAATCGAGGTCGCAGATGAAAGTGGAAAAATCTTCTTTGTCAATCAAAAAGCAGCCAATTTATTAGGAATTCCAGTCAATAATCTCATTGGCAGCAATATCTATGACCTTAATGATAAAATGCGTAATAAGAAAGACTGGGAACGTATTTGCCAATCACTTAAGACAGAGAAAGAGTTGATTTTTAGACGATTACAAAAATTAAAGAACCAAGAACCTCGCTTAATGGAGAGTGTCTTGAATAAAATTATAATTAATGACAAAATTTATATAATCGGTGTATCCAGAGATATTACAGCCCGACAAGAAGCAGAAAAAGAAAAAGAAGAACTGATTGAGAAATTGCGTGCAATGAATGAGGAATTAGAAGATTTTGCTCATATTGTCTCCCATGACTTGAAAGCTCCTCTTAGAGGAATTAAAACAATCGGAGGTTGGCTTCTTATGGATCATCTTAATAATTTAGACGAGGATGGAAAAGAATTAGTACAATTACTAAATCGTCGAGTCGAACGAATGTACAACTTGATTGAAGGTATTTTGCAATACTCAAGAGTAGGCCATAATAATTCAGAAACCAAAATATTAGATATCAAACAAGTTATTAATGAGCTAATTGATGATTTAGAAAAACCAGCACATTTTTCTATCAATATTACCTCTGATTTACCTATCATTGCTAATGATAGCACTCAAATACGGCAAGTATTCCAGAACTTTATTACAAACGCTATTAAATATAATGATAAAGAAAAAGGACTTATTGAGATTAGTTGTAAAGACTTAGAGACACATTGGGAGTTTTGTATTAGTGATAATGGTCCCGGGATACAACCGAAATATCACGAAAAGATATTTCAAATTTTCCAAACGTTACAAAAACGTGATGATTTCGAAAGTACCGGAATCGGTTTGACTATCGTTAGTAAAATTATTAAAAATAATTTTGGAGAAATCCGAATAGATTCAGCTCAAGGTAAAGGAACAAAATTCTATTTTACAATTAAGAAGAGATAATAGTCTAGAAGTAAATGTTCGATTTTTATATTTAAAGTGTAAAACTTAGAAAAATAGTCCATTAAACGTTAAATTAAATTTATTCCCACATTTAAAACAAAATTAAAATGAGTAATCACGAAAGCAGATATATATTATTAGTCGAAGATGACGAAGTTGATAGAATGACCGTCAAACGGGCGATAAAGAAGTTAAAAATACCAAATGACTTAGTCACAGCAGAGAACGGAGAAGAAGCACTCGATTTATTACACAGTTCAAAAGAGTTGCCATGGTTCATTCTAATGGATATCAATATGCCGAGGATGAATGGTTTAGAATTACTCAAAATAATGAAATCAGATGAACGGCTCAAAATAATTCCGATCATTATGTTGACGACTTCTGCTCAAGATGAAGACCGATATGAATCATTTCAGAACAGTGTCGCAGGATATGTTATCAAACCGGTAGAATTTCAAGATTTTATGGATGCAATCGATAGAATTCATAAATATTGGATAATGGTAGATAGTCCAGACGATTTTTAAAGAAAAAAATAACTTTGAATAAATATCGAACCGTGTCAGTTTTGAAAACCGACACGGTTTCTCCTAACATAATTCTTAATTAAATTGATCTAACATTGACTTCAACCGTTGTACTAACATCGTCGTTATTCGACGATTCAGTTCCGTTTCATGTGTTTGATAAAATTCTAATTCATCCAATGAAAATAGTCCAATTACGATTCCAATCATCAAATTCTTAAATTTAACATCTTGCTTGATTGATTGCTCAATAAATTGATGCTTATCTGATACATCCATTCCATAAAACTTATTTTTACGCTTTTCAATATATTTAGAAAATACATTTACAAACAAGTCATTCTGATATTTCAAAATTGGTCGAAGCGTAATATTTTGGAATTTTTCTACTTCAGAAGCATGCTCTACCTCTAATTCCAACTCTGGACGAAGCTCAAAAATGGTTTTTTCACGATTTTTCATACATTTAAAATAAAAATTCTTCTAAAAAGTTTTAAAGTTTCAAAATTAATGTATCTTTGCACCGCTTTATAAGGAAAACGTTTTTTGTCAAGCAAAATTTAATAAAATGGTGAGGTAGCTCAGCTGGTTAGAGCGCAGGATTCATAATCCTGAGGTCGAGGGTTCAACCCCCTCTCTCGCTACAAAATTAAAAGCCTTTGGAAAATTTTCCAAAGGCTTTTTTTATGTCTTCAACCTGTATCGTCCTGAAATAAAATTATAGAAAAATCTTATAATTTAATAGTTTCCTCCATTCTTACACACCGCAAAAATTACGAAATTTCATGGGTACAGATTGCTGATTCGAATCAATATTAGCTGGAATTATAACTCCTATGAATATTGCTGCGATGGCAAAAGTC